>ENA-OFDP01000319-OFDP01000319.1-metagenomes-genome-assembly--contig:-NODE-319-length-22225-cov-5.742445_pt1 | contig 22225 bp, 21 predicted proteins | sample MGYA00153389_OFDP01 | MGnify analysis MGYA00153389 | reverse complement strand
ATCAGTTGCCCCTCATCAATTAACCGCTCCCCATACTTTGCTTCGGTATTGCTGGACAATTCAGATTCAGACGGGATTAGGTCAGTAGGAAGTTGACTCATGATTGATGTAGAAAAAGGATAAACGTGGGTAATGGGGCGATCGCGTCAGCGCTGACTTATTCAGTTTGCCAAAATTATTTTAAAGGGGTTTGAGAAAAAGATATTTTCGATTTCGTGATGAGTGGCTCGGCTGAGTGTCTTACTCGCTGTTGAGGCGATCGACAAACAGGTTTATGCAGGGTATTGGGACTGAGCAGCGATCTTTAGGTCTGGGAATTCTCCACGCCGCATTTGGGTGACATATTCTTGGGCATCCATGCCGTTCAGCAGGTTAGGAATGGAGCCACCGAACTCCATGACATTGTGCCGGGGGTTGGGTTGAATGTCATAGTGGCTGAGGGTTTGGGTGAGGTGGGCGATGAGTTGAAGTTGTTCTTGGGGGGAAAGTTGGGCGGCTTGCTGCATCAGGTTAATCAGTGCTTGAGACATTTTATTAACTCCTTTGGTTGATTTGGGTAGTGGGTGGTAGTGTATCCTGCCTCATTTCTCGGCTGACGTATCAGTTGCGGTTGGGGCGATCGCTGAGGATTGTTTGATATCATCGATCGACCAACAACTCTTCGACGGTCAGATCGGCTTGACGAATCAAGGCGCGCAATAAACCGGGAGCTAATTCTCGATGGTTTGGATTGGCTGATCGTGTTTTTCTTGAACGTATAAATAGCCTTTAATGGCATCTCGAATGTTAGCAATTGCTTCATCCATAGTTTTGCCTTGGCTTAAGCATCCGGGCAGGGCAGGAACTTCTGCGACGCAACCTTGATATTCTGAATCGAAGATAAAGATGACTTGAAATTTCATCTTGTTCTCTTCCAGTTTCATGGATTTCTCCTCATTTCAGCTTCAGCAATGGCTTGTGTCAATTTTCAGCAATGGCAGCAATGGGTAGTAACAGTGTATCTCCTCTCTCCTTCGCCCTTTGTACGCTCAAGAAAAACGGTCACTTTTTGAGTTTGGGTTTATCGTGTGGGCAATCATTTTTTGCCGTATCCACAAACACTTCTTTCCTATGACTTCTAATGTCAATACTAAACCGATGATGCAACCTGCCAAAACATCTGCGCCCGTTTCAAAGCCGGAGGTTGCGCGTAGCCCGTCTGTCCCGATCTCGGTCTATCGCGAAGTTGCGAGTGAATTGCAATCTACTCGAAATTCTCTCGATTCTCTTAAAGGTCAAAATGATGATTTGGTTCAAAGAAATCAGCAGTTGCGGCTGGAAATTGAGCGGGTCGTGCAGTCAGCGCTCTACCTGCGTCAGCTTGCAGATACCAATTTGCAGGCAGGCACTTCAGGTAAAGACAATTTTTCAAGCCCTGTCGCCGAGGCTTCATTAACCGCTGGGACACTGGCACAATCGGTTGAGTTGAATCATTTGCCCACTGCAAACCCTGCCAAAAATGCTTTGAATCAGCTTACTGGCTTTCCTGTCAAGCTTTTTAAGGGGCAACCTAGTCAGCTTCATTCGATCGCGCAGGGAGAAGCAAAAGAAATTGGTGCTTGGTGGCTCGTTTTGGTCATTTGTATGATTATTGTGACAGCGTTTGGCACTGGGTTTTTGATTGTGCGTCCGTTGCTGCCTTCACGGTAGAGATTGCCTCTATGAATGCTTCAAGTATCTTTTGTGCAATCGATTGGGCAGTTTTTTTGATCAGGTGCGCGATCGCTAGACCGCATAGTGTACCTTTTGTTACAAAATATTCGCTCTAGACGGTGATAGAAAGTGTCATGGTAAATAACAAAGCAGCCCATAAAAAATAAGGAGTGTAGGTGTTGAAGAAAGTCGAGGCTATTATTCGCCCATTTAAGCTTGATGAAGTAAAAATTGCGCTCGTCAATGCAGGCATTGTTGGCATGACGGTTTCTGAGGTGAGAGGCTTTGGTCGTCAGAAAGGGCAAACTGAGCGCTATCGTGGGTCAGAATACACCGTGGAGTTTTTGCAAAAGCTCAAGGTCGAAATTGTGGTTGAAGATGAACAGGTAGACATGGTAATCGATAAGATTATCGTGGCGGCTCGGACGGGGGAGATCGGCGATGGCAAGATTTTTGTATCATCGGTCGAGGATGCCATCCGCATCCGCACCGGAGAAACGGGCGCTGACGCGATCTGAACAGGGTCACTTGAGCTGATCGCCAGCATTGGCCGTTTCTGCGGCCATATGCCCTCACTGCCGTCATCTCTCCACCACCCACGCCGAACCGGAACTGAAAGGACTGAAGACCCATGAAAAACGCCAATGATGTGCTGAAAGCCATCAAGGACAACGACATCAAATATGTCGATTTCCGGTTCACCGACCCACGCGGCAAGTGGCAGCACGTCACCTTTGACGTTGGCATGATCGACGAGGAGATTTTCAGCGAAGGCACGATGTTCGATGGCTCCTCCATCGCCGGTTGGAAGGCCATTAATGAATCTGACATGCTGCTGATGCCGGACCCGACTTCCGCGCAGATGGATCCGTTTTTCGCGGCCTCGACCCTCTCCATCGTCTGCGATGTGCTCGATCCGATCTCCGGCGAGCCCTATAACCGCGATCCGCGCGGCATTGCCAAGAAGGCTGAGGCCTATCTCAAGTCCACTGGCATCGGCGACACGGTCTATATTGGGCCAGAGGCCGAGTTCTTCATCTTCGACGATGTGAAATTCGCCGCCGATCCCTACAACACCGGCTTCAAGGTCGATCACAGTGAGCTGCCGACCAATGGCATGACCGACTATGAAGGCGGCAACCAGGGCCACCGCATCCAGACCAAGGGCGGCTATTTTCCCGTCCCGCCGCTGGATTCCTGCCAGGACATGCGCGGCGAGATGCTCGCATCCATGGCCTCGATGGGCGTGACCGTCGAGAAGCACCACCACGAGGTCGCCTCCGCACAGCACGAGCTTGGCATGAAGTTCGACACGCTCGTGAAAATGGGCGATCAGATGCAGATCTATAAATACTGCATCCACAATGTCGCGCAAAGCTATGGAAAATCAGCCACTTTCATGCCAAAGCCGGTTTTTGGCGACAATGGCTCCGGCATGCATGTCCACCAGTCGATCTGGAAGAACGGCAAGCCGATCATGGCCGGCAACAAATATGCCGATCTCAGCCAGGAATGCCTGTGGTACATTGGCGGCATCATCAAGCATGCCAAGGCGCTGAACGCATTCACCAACCCCTCCACCAACAGCTACAAGCGGCTGGTGCCGGGCTATGAGGCGCCGGTGCTGCTGGCCTATTCGAGCCGCAACCGCTCGGCGTCGTGCCGCATCCCTTACGGCGCTGGCGACAAGGCCAAGCGCGTAGAATTCCGCTTCCCCGACGCGCTCGCCAATCCGTATCTGGCCTATTCCGCCTTGCTGATGGCCGGGCTCGACGGGATTCAGAACCGCATCCACCCGGGCGAGGCGATGGACAAGAACCTCTACGATCTTCCCCCCGCCGAGCTGGTCAACGTCCCGACTGTTTGCGGCAGCCTACGTGAAGCACTCGTCAGCCTCGACAATGACCGCGCCTTCCTGACCAAGGGCGATGTGTTCAGCGACGACCAGATCGACGCTTACATGGAATTGAAGTGGCCCGACGTGATGCGCTGGGAGACGACCCCGTCGCCGGTCGAATTCGACATGTATTATTCGAGCTGATCGGCGCAATTTCGATCGGAAAGGGGCGGGATATTAGCCCTTTCTTCACCATCGCGCGTCATGGTGGTCTCGCCATGGCATGTGAGGTCCGATCGATGAACAGTTTCCGCTCCGCACTCGGCAAGGGTGACGGCTTGCACCCGTCGGGTCCGGCCATGCCGGCCAAGAAGCCGTCGGGCGCATCCGACAAGGGGTTGGGTTCGATCCCCGTGGCGCGCGAGGAAGTACGCAGCGTCAATCACCGCGACGACGACCGCCACCGGCTGCAGGCCGAGGAAGCGGTTATCCAGGTCGGGCGCAAATTGCATCCGGTCGAGCTGGTCAATTTGTCGGGTGGCGGCGCGATGATCCGCACCGACGCCGCGCTCAACATGTGGCAGAAATTGTTTCTCGTGCTCGGCGATTGCGACCCGGTCGAAGCCGCTGTGCGCTGGATCCGCGGCGACCGTATCGGCCTTGAATTTGCGCATGAAACCCAGATCGGCGGCGATGAAGCCACCCGCAACGCAATGCTGCTCGACGTGCTCAAGCGCAGCTTTCCCGACGCCGGCAAGGTCAAAGGGGCCAAGGCACCGGCAGCGGCGGTCCCAAAACCCAAGGCCAAGGATGCCGCGAGCGGCGCCCAGCGCCGGATCGACCTTCGCCATCCACTCATCTGGTGGGGCGAAATCCATTTCAGCCACGAATCCACCCGCGTCCGCTTCCGCAACATTTCGGAGAGTGGCGCACTGGTCGACAGCGACGTCGCCTTCCCGCCTAACGCCGAGGTGCTGCTTGACCTCGGCGGTGCGGGGCAGCATTTCGCGGTCGTCACCTGGTCGCGCGGCGATCAGGTTGGCCTGCGTTTCGCGAGCCCGTTCAACATCGCCTTGCTGGCCAAGGTCAAACCTGAAGTCGCGACCCACAAATGGGACCGACCGACCTACCTTGATGATTGCAAGGTCGACGAAGCGGTCGATTGGAGGAGCGCAAGCCTTCCCGAACTTCGCAATGACCTCGAGGGTTATCTCAAGCGCTAGTTTGCGGCGACCGGCGCGCTCCTCACGTGGACGACCGCATATTGGTCGCTGTACAGTCGCCGCCAACCCGGGCGTTTGTCCATCAACGCGATGATCGCTGTCCTTGATGGCGGGAAGATCGTCCAGCCGAAATGCCATTTGCCATCGACCCGATCGAGCGCGGCCTGATCGCCTGCCTGGACCTTGGTGAACTCGACGAAGAACGGCTCGCCGTAGACGTCGGTCCGACCGTCCATGAACGGCCTGATCCCCCGCAAGATCAGCGGCCCGCCAAGACTATAGTCGTTGAGGACATGCTGCCGCGTCAGTGCTGGCGGGACATGGGCCAGCGCACTGATCGGGTTGATCGAACTTTCGGGTGGCACGATCGGCGACCATAAGCGACCCGCGGCGACCGCCATGAAGGCGGCGGCCATAGCGCCCGCAACCAGCAGGCGCTTGCCCATCGGCTTGCCTTCGAACGCGTAGCTTGCGGGTGGTCGTTCGGTCTCCCCGCGGATGGCACGGCCGATCGCCGGTGCCACGATGATCGCCGCGGCAATCGCGAACAACGCCTGATGCCGCATGTGGACGAGCGCCAGGTGGAGCAGCAGCAGCACGACGAACAGTCGCAGCGGCGCCACCTTCGCGCCAACCCACAGGCACGCGCCGATCAGCAGCAACAGCGCCACTTCAAAGCCCGGCGTGTAGGTCATGTCGGTCGGTCGGAATTCCTGGATCAAATTGATGTTCGAGCTTCCGAAGGCGCCGAACGGGATCAGCACGCCGCGCAGGAAATTGGGGTTGAGGAACGCCGCCGCGAGGCATGCGACGCCGACCACCAGCCAGCCGATGAACGCGCGTCGGCGGTCTTTCGAAACGATCAACGCTTCGAGCGCGAACGGACCCATCAAGCCGATCCCGAGGGCAAAACTGGCATGGAGATTAACCCACAACAGCATCACTGCGGCAAGGTACAATGGCGGCGCCCGATCGTGCGCCCGCGCACGGATCAGCGCCACCAGCCAGAAAGCGAGTACCGGCCAGGCGAGCACCATCGGACGAGCAAGCAGGAACGGGATCAACGCCATCGACAAAGCGAACGATGTTATCCCGAGCACCACCGGCCCTGCCCAGCGCCGCACCTCCAGCCCGACGATCAGCAACGTCAACGACATGGCCAGCGCGAACAATATCGTCAGTCCCGCGAAGCCGGCCAGATTATAGGCCCAGCCCATGATCACTTCCGACAACCATTCGTGCGCGATCCACGGCTGGCCCAAGGCCGAGTAACTGAACGGGTCGACCAACGGCACCTGCCGATGCTCGATCATCCACTGCCCCGCGGCGACGTGCCAACTGACGTCGCCGTCGCGAAAGATGTTATCCGCGCCGCCCAGCGCAAAGGCGACAACCAGGGTGAAAAACCCGATGATGATCAAATCGAAATCGATCCGCGATGATGGCGCCCCCGCGTCAGCGACTTGTTGCTTACCCATCATTCATTGTCCCCATCGATAAGGCTTGCATCGCGCGTTTCGCGCATGAAAACATAGGCTACCAGCGAACCCAGGATCACCACCGAGACATAGATGTAGAACCAGCGTTCGTGGCCCATTTTCTTCAGGGTAAGCGCAACATATTCGGCCGTCCCGCCAAACAAGGTGTTGGCGATCGCATAGGGCAAGGCGACCCCGAGCGCGCGGATGTGCGCGGGGAACAATTCGGCCTTCACCACCGCGTTGATCGAGGTGTAGCCGGTGACCAGCACCAACGCCGCCATCACCAGCCCGAACGCGGCGACCGGATCCCGCGTCTCCTCGAGCGCGACGAACAATGGATAGGTCAGCAACGCCCCGCCGATGCCGAAAAAGATCATCACTGGCCGCCGCCCGATGCGGTCCGACAGCGCGCCGCCAATCGGCTGGAGCAGCATGAAGGCGAACAAGGCCGCAGACATGATCCGCGACGCGGTGGCGCGATCGAACCCGACGGTGTTGGCGAGATATTTCTGCATGTAAGTGGTGTAGGCGTAGAAGGCGAGCGTTCCCCCGGCGGTCAGCGCCATCACCAGCAAAGCCTCGCGCGGATGGTCGCGGAACAGGTTGGTCCCGCTCGACTTGGGTGCCCGCGAAGTCGCGGCTCTCGTGAAGCTGTCGGTCTCGGTGAGGTTGCGGCGGATGATGAACACCACCACCGCGAGCACCGCCCCGATTCCGAAGGCAATGCGCCAGCCGATGCGCTCCATTCCTGCCTCGCCCAGCTGCACCTGGAGCACGAGCAGCAACGCCAAAGCGAGCAATTGCCCGGCGATCAAGGTGACATATTGGAAGCTCGACCAGAAGCCGCGCCGCTCCTTGCCCGCCATTTCCGACAGATAAGTCGCGCTCGAGCCATATTCGCCGCCAAGGCTCAAGCCCTGGATCATCCGCGCGAGGATCAGGATCGCGGGCGACAGTAAACCAGCGCCGGCATAGGTCGGTGCGCAAGCAATCATCAGCGAGCCGAGGCACATCAACGACACCGACAGCGTCAGCCCGGCCTTGCGCCCGCGCCGGTCGGCATACATCCCCATCACCCAGGCGCCGATCGGCCGCATGATGAATCCGACCGCGAAAACCGCCGCGGTGTTCAATAATTGCGCGGTGGTGTCGCCCTTGGGAAAAAACACCGGCGCGAAATACAACGCGAACGCCGAATAGACGTACCAGTCGAACCATTCGACGAGATTGCCGGCGCTCCCGCCGACAATATTGGTCAGCCGCCGCCGTGCATCAGCCGCCATTGGCCGCCCGCGCCCTTGCCGCCGCGCCGCTGCCGTAAATGGCGTAGAGGACTAACCCGATCCCCTGCGCGGCAAAGAAGAACAATTGGGTCTTGGTCGGCAGGCTGTAGAATAAATAGAGGCAGCCGAGGATGCCGCCGATCCCGATCACCCACGGCAGTGGCGCCTTGAACTTGCGTTCGCGGTTCGGCTCGCGGCGGCGAAGCACCAGCATCGCCGCGCACACGGCGATGAACGCCGCCAGCGTCCCGGCATTGGCGAGCGCGGCAATGTCGGCCAGCGGCACCAGCCCGGCGATGATCGAGACGATGATCGCGGTGAAGATGGTGATCCTGACCGGCGTGCCGCGCGACGACACCCGCGCCAGGCTTGCGGGAAGCAAGCCATCGCGCGCGACGGTGAAGAAGATCCGGCTCTGCCCGAAGAAGAATGCCAGGATCACCGTCGGCAGCGCGATTACCGCCGATGCACCAAGCACCCGCGCCGCCCACGGTTGGCCGATCTCGCGCAGGATCAGCGCCAGCGGTTCGGGACTGTTGGCGAAGCGGGTGTAGCCGAGCGCACCGACCGCGGTCGCGGCGATGATCATATAGATCAGAACGCACAATGCCATCGATCCGACGATGCCGATGGCGAGATCGCGCCCCGGATCCTTGGCTTCTTCAGCCGCCGTGGCGATCGCATCGAAGCCATAAAAAGCGAAGAAGATGATCGCCGCCGCGGCCATCACCCCGACTTCGCTCCCCGCCGCACCACTCTTGGGGAAACCGTTGGGCATGAACGGGTGGAAATGATCGGCGTTGAACACCGGCAAGGCGACCGCGACGAACAAGGCCAGCGCGAGCATCTTGATCACCACGAGGATCGCGTTGAGCGTCGCGCTTTCGCGCGTTCCGGCAATCAGCAGCCCGGCGACCACGACGATGATGAAGATCGCGGGCAGGTTGACGATCCCGCCCAGTTCCGGCCCCTGGATCAACGCGCCCGGCAGGCCCATCCCGACCGATTGCAGGAATCCCGCGGCATAGCCCGACCAGCCGACCGCGACCGCGCTGACGACCAGGCTATATTCGAGGATCAGCGCGACCCCGATCATCCACGCCAGCAATTCGCCAAACACGACATAGGAGTAAGTGTAGGCGCTGCCCGATGCCGGGATCATCGTCGCGACCTCGGCATAGGCCAGCGCCGCGCAGGCGCAGATCAGCCCGGCGATCGCAAACGACAGGATCACCGCCGGCCCCGCTTTGCCCGCGCCGACTCCGATCAAGGTCAGGATGCCGGTGCCGACAATCGCGCCGACACCGAGCGCGACGAGATGCGGCCACGACAAGGTCTGCGCCAGCCGGTGATGCTCGGGCATATCCTCACGCGCGACCACCGCCTTGCGGAAATTCCAGTTATTCAAAGCTCGTCCCCCCAAAATCGTCGGTACAAGCCTAGCGCGCCAGACCATCGGCGCAACCGCATCATTGCGCGGCAGGCACCGCTAGCGACGTCGAATGGAGAAATTCGACGCGCCATCCAGTCCGCGTTCGGCGTAGCACCGCCGATTCCATCCAGTGGCGCGGCATCAAGGCCGGCGGAATGCCCGACGACCCGACATTGTCCCACGCCGCCCACGCCGAATTGCAGTCGCCGCGAACGACGATCGGCCCAATCGTCCAGTTGATCGTCCGACCGGATTTGTGAGCGTCGAAGATGGTGGTGAAAAGCTCGGCGGCGCTCCATCTGCGGCCGAGCTCGAACGCCAGGAAATCGGGTGTGACCGATCGGTCAAACGCGTGCCGGTCATCCGTCTTCAGGGCATCGTACATCGCCTTGACCGAGCGCTCGACCAGATTCGCGTCAGCCTGTTTCCAGGGACATGTGCGCGCCTGTGCCGGATTTGCGACCAGCGCGAGCGCGGCTGGAATCAACAATTTAAGCCGCATCATCGTCCCCCGACGGATCAATAATCTTTCGACACCCGCACGTTGGCGCTGGTCCGGCCGATTGTCGAGATCGATGACAGGATCGATAGCCAGCGGGTGACCTGATATTCGATCCGCGTCGCCGAATAGCCCTGCCCGTCGGTGATCACTTCGACATAGAGTTTGCGGCCGAGATATTTGCCGGCGGAGATGGCGGTCTTCTGCCCCGTGGCGACGTCGGCGGGGAGGATGCGCAGGCGGTCGAGCCCGACCGCGCGGCGGATCGCGTTGATCGGGTCGAGGCTGCCCTTGCCCGATTGAAGCGCGGCGATGGCCGAGGCGAGCTGGACCGCGTCGGCCGGCGACAGGTTGGTGATCGAGGTGCCGAACAGGATCCGCGACAGCAATTCGTCCTGCGGCAATTGCGGGACCGAGGTGAACGAAATCTCGGGCTTGAGGCCGGTGCCGCGCACCGTCACCGACGCGTCGAGCCCCTGGACCTGCGCCAGCGCGTTGATGTCGAGCGATGGATCGGGCGGGCTTTCGCCGCGGAAGCGGATCACGCCCTTGCTCAGCCGGAAACTGCGCCCGGCGAAGTCGTAATTGCCGCGGATGAGATCGGCGCGACCGGTGAAGCGCGGCGCGGTGACGTTGCCAGCGATCGCGAGGTCGGTCGACCAGCGGCTGTCGATCCCGAGCCCACGCACCGTCAAATCACCACCTGCAACCTTGAGGTCGAGCGTCCACGGCGCGAGATCGGCAATCTCGATCACGTCTTCGACGTCGCGCCCGACATGCCGCACCTCGAGCTGCGGGACGGCCGCCGCGGCCCCTGCCTTGCCGAGCGTGAAGCGCCCCTTGTCGAGCCTGAGCTGCCCCGAAATCCGCCCGCCGCGCCCTTCACTATGAATCGCCAGCGGGCCGGTGACCGTGGCTGCGATATCGTCGCGGTCGAGCAATTGCGCTTTGACGACATTGAACTTGAGATCGAGCGCCGGTCGGCCGCCCGAAAAATCGACTTTGCCCGCGCCCGCGATGCTGCCGCCCGCCGGAGTCTGGCCGGCGATCTGGTCGAGCACCAGCCGCGACCCGCCGAACCGCCCGCTGGCATTGAGGTTCTGCACTACCATGCCAGTGACTGCGCTTTCGATGCGCGCATTGACCGCGCGGATCGAGCCGCGGATTTGCGGGTCGACCAGCCGCCCGCTGATGTCGGCGCCGATCGCAACCGGCCCGCTGAGGTCGATGATCTCGACCCCGGACAAGCGCCACAACGTGTCTGCCGGGCCAGCGTAGCGGACCTGCATCATCATCGGCGCATTGGCGAGCTCGGCGATGATCGGGCCGGAACCGAGCGGTGCAAACCGCGCCTGGGCCCGGCCGATGGTCTTGCCGTCGCTCACCGCCACTGCGCGCATCGCCGCCTTGCCGCCGTCGAGCACCGCCGCCAGCCCGACGTCGATCGGCTTCGACGACAATACCAGCCCGGCGCGAGCGAGGCCGCGAACGCGCAAGTCGGCGCGGCCGCTCGGCGCGCCAGTAGCACCGCGCCAGCGATAATCGAGCTTGCCGGTGGCGATCCCGCTCAAGCCGAGATTGGTCCAGCCGATGTCGAGCAATTGTAGCGGCATGCCCTGCAGGTCGGCGTGGATTTCGGGACTTGAACCGGTGCGCCCCGACACGGTCGCGCGGCCGCCGCCGAAGCGAATTCGCGTCGGTGCGATCCGCCAGCCGTCACCCTCGGCGGTCAGCACCGCGGGACTGTCGAGCATCAGCGTCCGCCGGTCGACCTCGCCGCGGCCATTGATGCTGATCCGGCCGGGGGTGATGTCGGCGACCCCGACCAGGTCGAACGCCTTGCCCTTGCGCCCCGCGATCGCCGCGCGGACCTGGCCCGAACCATCGACCAATTTGCCCGACGCGGTGAGCCGGGCGATCTCGACCCCGCCATAGGACATCCCGCGCGCGACGAACGTGCCGTCGAGCGAGGTCCGGTTGTCCTCCAGCAAGATCGTCCCGTCGAGCTTGCCGGAGCGCAATGCAATCGCCGGCGACCCACTGAATTGCGCGTCGGTCGCGGTGAGATGCGCCTCGATCAATTGCGAGCCGCCCACCGGACGGAAACCGAGCGTCCCGCCGAGCCCCCCGCTCACCGCCAGTTGCCCGGTGAACCCGCCGGGGTCCGACCGCAAATCGCCACGCGCGACCGATCCCGCGACGTTGAGCGCGGCGATCGAAATCGTCGCGCGACCGCCGCGGGGCAGCAGGATCCGCCCGGTGGAGGTGAAAGGCCCGAGCTTCGATCCGCCGCTGGCCCTATAATCGAAGCCATAGTCGCGCGGATCGAGCGATAGCCGCATCGCGCTGATCCCCATCGCCGGGTTCGGGCTGGCGAGCAGCAGTTCGACGTGCGGCCGCTCGATATGCCCGTCGAGCACCATCTTGACCGGCCCGTATTTCGCCTGCCGCCCGCTCGCTTCGATGTGGAAGGTACCATCGCGGCGGCGGATGCCATTGCCCGATAGCCGCAGCTTGGGCGAGAAAAGCTGGAGGTTGGTGAGATGCAGGATGCCGTCACCGGTGCGCTCGAGATCGGTGGTGATATGCGGCAGGCCACCGGTCAGATCGGCGAAGAAACTGTTGTCGAGCCGCCGGACCCACGCTTCGGCCTTGCCGACCACGCGGGTGTGGCGATCCGGACCGGGCACGACGTGGAGCTCGCTCTTGACGTCGACCAGCCCGATTCCGGGGATCAGGTACCGCACCAGCCCGCCCGAAATGACGATGTCGAACTTGCCGGTGACCAGGTCGATCATCAGCGATATCTTGCCGTTCAACTTGTCGCTGGCGAGCGTGAGATTGTCGCCGCGCAGCAATTTGTCGGTGACGTCGAGCATGCCTTCGACCCGGACATTGGCGAGGATCGCGCCCGCCACATCGCCGACCCCGGTCACGCCGCGCGCCTGCAACCGCAGCGGAACGCGCATCGGCCATGGCGACGCTGTCCCGCGCCCTTCCGCCCGCACATCGGTAAAGCCGGTATTGTCGAACTGCACTTGCGGGCTGGTCAGCCGATAGGCGAAATTGGCGTGGCCGAAGCCGCCGTCGAGCGTCCACACCAGCCGCACATTTCGGCCGCGCATATTGCCGAACAATGCCGACGGCTGGAGCAAATCGACCCCCAGCCGCACTTGGCGATAGGCGTTAGCCCCAAGATCGACCCCGCCACGCGCAACGACATGAATCGCGGGCGATGAAGCGGCGATCTCGCCGTCAAGCAAGCGGCCCTTGAGCGTCGCCGAGCCCTTGATGCTGATCAGCGGCGTACTCAGCCGCTGCAGCTGCCCGGTCAAGAATGGTGCGGGTGCGAGCTTGCCCGACAGGCTGTAGCGCCCCGAATCCACCCCCAGCGCCAACGCCGCGACCGGGCGTCCCGACAAGTGCATCGCCGCCGTCCCGCGCCAACGGGTCCAGCGCCCATCGCCATGGACATCAATCAGCAACGACCGTTTCGATCCGAACAAAGCCGGCAATAATCCATTCTCGGGCGAGCTGGCGTGCGCCTCGACATCGAACCGGTCGCGGTCGGGCTCGGCATCGATCGCGACGTGCAGCCGGTCCATCCCCTTGACCGCCGCGTCGAGCCGCACCAGCGCCCGGCCACGCCGGATATCGGCCGATCCCGTCACTGCGCCGACCTGCGGCCGTCCGGTCACCGCCGACCCGAGCTCGAGCCGCCGCACTTCGAGCCGTCCGATATGAATGTCGAACCCCGGCAGGATCGACCCGGTGCGCCCGGTCGGCTTCAGCGCCGGCAACCGCGACAACGTCATCCGCTCGGCCTCGACCCGGTCGATGTGCAGCCGATTGCCGAGCCACGCGCCGGGCGCCCAGTCGAGCATGATGTCGGGCGAGGTCAGGAACACGCCCTTCTGGTCCGACACGCGGACGTTCTTGAGATGCGAATTGCCGAATACCGAGCCTTCGATCCGCCCGATCTCGATCTTCAGCCCCGACTTGGTTTCGATCCCAGCGATCCGGTCGGCCAACCAACGATGCCCCGGCGCGGTGTCGAGCAGGACCAGCCCGCCGACGAGCAGCAGCAACAGCACCAGCAGCAACGCGAGCAATTCGTTGAGCAGCCGCCGCGACCAATATTTTCGAACGATGATCGCCTCGCTGGCAGGCTCCACATCGGCCATGGTCAGAACGCCTGGCCGAGCGACACCGCGACCGCGATCCGGCCGTCGCCAGGGCGCGGGTTGATCGGGGTGCCGATGTCGAGCCGGATCGGGCCGAAGCTCGAATAATAACGCAATCCGATGCCCGCGCCGAATTGCCAATGGCGAAGATCGGGCGCGGCACCGTCGGTCAGCGAGCCGCCGTCGAGGAATGGCACGATTCCGAAATTACCGCCGAACGCCTTCAGTCGAACCCGCGCCTCAAGACTGAATTCAGCCAGGCTGCGCCCGCCGATCGGTACTCCATCGACATCGCGCAGGCCGAGTTGCTGATAGCCATAGCCGCGCACCGATCCGCCGCCGCCCGAATAGAATCGCCGCGACGGGGCGACGTCGTCGCGGTCGGTACCGAAAATGGTGCCAAGCCGGATCCGCCCCGCCGCGACGATCCGGTCGGAAACCGGGAGATACGCCGACGCGTCGAGCTGGGCGCGGACATAGCCAAACGTCCCGCCCTGCAGGCTGAGCTCGGGGCTGACCCGCCCGCCGAGCCGGAAGCCATGGTGCGGATCGAGCAGATCGTCGGTGCCGTCATAGGCCAGGCTGGCGGGGATCGCGCCGATGAAGAATGTCCGCCGCCGTTGGTCACCGGTCGCCTGGATGGTGTCGCGCTCGTCCGACGCGATCAGCTCCGCGCCCAGGCTGTAAGTCCATTTCTTCTGCCAGATGAAATTGCTTTGCCGCTCGATCCCGCCGGACAGCAAGAAGGTCCGCGCGGCATAGGCCTTGCGATCGACATTGCTCGCCGAAACCAGCGCGGTGAGCACCTGGTCGCGCTTGCGGAAATTGTTACGGCGGAGCGAGGCCGAGGCCGATTGCTCCTGCGTTCCCGCGACCGCGCGCAGCGTCAGCGCGCCCTCGGGGTTGAAGAAATTGCGATGTTGCCAGCTAGCCTCGACGCGCACTCCTTCGCCGGTGCCGTAGCCGAATTCGCCGGCAATGGTGTGGACCGGCGCGGGGTCGAGGTGGACGTCGATATCGACTGTGCGTCCTCCGTCGAGCGGGACAACCTTCGTCTCTACCGCCGCCACCAGCCCGGTTGCCACCAGCGCTCGGCGGAGATCGTCGACGTCCGACCGCTCGAACTTGTCGCCGCGCTTGAAGCGCGCGATCACCCCGACATGCCGCGCTGAAAATGGCGGCGATCCGCTGACGTGGATCGCGCCGAAATGCGCCACCGGCCCGGGTGTCACCGGCAGCACCAGCCGCGCGGTCAGCGTCGAATGGTCGATCACGATGTCCTGCTTGCCGACATCTGCGGTGGCGAACCCCTGCTCGCCGAGCGCGACCTTCAACGCGATCCCGGCGGCAATCACTTTCTCCGCCACCACCGGATCACCCGGCTTGACCGCGAAAGCCTCGCGTAATGGCGCAGCCTCGCCGCCCGCCTCCGCCAGCCCGGGGAAATCGACCGCCTCGAATTTGTACAGCGAACCCGGAGTCGCGCGCAACGTGACCGCGATCCGCTCGCCATCGAGCGCGATCCCCGGATCGACCTCGGCATCATAATAGCCCTGCGACTGGAGCAGGCTGGTCAGCAGCTCGGCATCGGCCCGCGCGCGGCGGTCGATCTGCGCCGCATTGGCCGGCTTGCCACCGCCTTCCTCAAGCGCCGACTTGCTCTTGAATGCCGCGAGCAGCACCGCGCTGTCCTCCGCGCCGACCCCTTCGACCCGCACCACATAGCGCCGCGCCGCCGCCGAATCCTCGATCGATCCGCTTGCGTCGGCAGCCTCGGTGGTCGTCGGCGGCTTCGTGGGCGAAACCGGCTCCGGCTCGGGCTTGGGGTCGGGCGCATTCATGTCGGGCCAGTCGACCCCCAGTCCGGGCATCGCATCCATCGGCGCATTGGGGTCGAGTGTGGCCGGATCAGGCTGGGCCGCCTGCGCCTGCAATGGCGCATGCATGGCGCCGACAAACGCCGCCACTGCCAGCATCCCTGCCCGCCTGCGCTGTAATCCTTCCGAATTCATCGGGCACAGCCTAGAGGCCGCACTTGAACCGCGCCAGTCCGCGCAAGCGGCTAGTGCAACGTTCCTTCGACATCATTGCTCGCGAGCAACGCAGACAGTCGCTCGATCTGCCGCCAGTGGCAGAATTTAAGGACATTGCCCGCGTCGCGGCTCTGCACCGCGCGCATCGCGGCGGCGAGCGGCGCGTCGGGGCCATATTCCTCGACCAGCGACACGGCGTCGTTAACGGTGGTCCGCCCGGCGATGAAATATGTCGACATGGCGTGGCTCTTAACGTGCCAAGCTTTCGTCCCCGCGCACAAACGCCGTATACGCCGCGTCAACCAAGTTCTTGCCCCGCGCGTCGTCTCGGGGCATGGCGGCGGAATGAACGATCGACCCTCAACTGCAGGCGGCTTTTTCCTCATCCTCGCGATCCTCGCCGGATTCGGGATCGGGGTCTATGGCGGCCAGGCCTTGCTCGGCACGCTCGCCGGAACATTGGTCGGAACCCTGATCGCGATCGCCGTGTGGCTCAAGGATCGCAAGCGGGTCGGCTGAGCTCAAACGACTTTGCGCCCCGCCCAGATCACCCGCCCGATGCACGTCACATCGCCGATCGGGCAATCGGGCCAGTCGGGATAGGCGGGATTGTCCGACTGGACCGTCACTAGCCGCCCCATCGGATGTACCGCCAGCCGCTTGACCAGCAAGCGCTCGTCGATCCGCAGCACGTAAATGCCGTCGCGGATTGGCTCGCCTGCTTCGCGCCGGTCGATCAATATGTCGTCGCCGTCACCCAGCGTCGGCGCCATCGAATCGCCCTCGACGCGAATCATCGACAGATGGTCGGTCGGGGCCCCGGTCAGCGCCTTCAGCCAGCGCCGATCGAACGCGAAATACGGCAGCGCCTCCTCGCCCGCGGGAATCGCCCCTGGCCCGGCGGACGCTCGAACCGCGCTTCGAGCGACCGATACCATCCCCGACGGTGCCTCCTGCGCGCTATCCGGCCCGCCAAGCTGGCTTTCCGGAATCCCGAAATAGCGCGCTAATTTACCACGTTCGTCCTCGCGCAGGCGGCGCGGTGTCCCGCGGCGGATGAATTGCTGGATGTACGCGGGGTTCTTGCCCAGCAGCCGTGACAGGCCAGCAAAATCCTCGCCACGCTCCGCACAGAGGCGCTCGAGCACCCTTCTTGGATCATTCGGCATGTATTTACCATATTCGTAGGTAACGCCCTAGACAAGTAGGAATTGCATTGGAAAAAGCCGATTGCCGAGTCGTTCTCCAATTGGGGGTTTCCAACCGTGCATTTATTGAGAGAGATAGAGAAATTCCTGCGTTCATCGGGCGTGCCGGCGACTCGATTTGGACGGCAAGCGCTCAACGATCCGCGCTTTGTATTCGACCTGCGCAGGGGGCGAGAGCCGCGGCCGGAGACGGTCGCGCGGGTGGTCGGATACCTGGAGCATGGGCAATGATGAAACTGGCGATGTCGACCGCTGCGGCGGGCCTGCTGCGCGCCTTGCTGGCAAGGGCAGGCGTCGATCGTAATAGGATATTGCTAAGCGATTTCCGATCGACCGACTGGAATTCGCTGACCTTCGCGGGGGAGCGACATGAGATCACGCTGCGAATCCCCGGGCCGAATGCGAGAACGGTCGCTGCTTTGCTGATCGAAGGACTGGAAGATGCCGACTTTGCGATCCCCGGCCAGATCGTCGCTGACATCACCTTAGCCAAACTTCCGGTCGATCAACGCGACGGGTCGATCCTGATCGAGATCGAAGCGCTGACCGTCGCCGAGTGAGCAGCCTCAGGCCTCGCGAATCGAGCGGCGCAGTTCGGCCAATGCATCGCTCAGGGCGTCGGACGCATCGGCTGCAGGTACCGACTTGCCGCTATCGGCGAGATGCTGGTCGATCCTGGTCTTGAGCTGGCCCGCATTGGGCATCCGCCCGTCGGCGAACAATTGCACCACTCGAGAGTCGGCGGCAGGCGCGGCGAGCGGATCGTCGAGCAGCAATTCGGCCACCGCTTTGGCTTCGCGCTCGACCAACGGCTGGTCGAGCAACAATATGTCGGCAACCGGCTGATCGAGCATTAATTCGTCGTCGAGCACAACGCCCGCGAACGCAGGCAAGCGATGCCGCCGCGGCTCGGGCCGCACCATCCGCAGCACAGCCCACGCCACGAAAAAAGCACCGCCACCCGCAACCAGCGCAGCGATGGGAACCGCCCAGCCGTAAACTGGCGCAAATTTCGCCGCCGCAAACGCCGCCGCCAGCGCCGGTGCCGAAGCCCCCGCCACTTCGACCACCCAGTCCAGCCGTCCGCGATCCTGTATCTTGCTCATCGCGCCGGATTAGGCAGAAAAACCTTCAATATGGTTAGGACAGCATCGCTCTGGCTAACGCCTCGGTGAAGGCCGGCACGTCGTCGGGCTTGCGGCTAGTGATGATGTTGCCGTCGGTCACCGCGGCCTCGTCGACCACGTCGCCCCCCGCGTTGCGCAGGTCGGTGCGGATCGACGGCCAGCTGGTGACCCGTTTGCCGCGCACCACGTCGGCCTCGACCAGCAACCACGGGCCGTGACAGATTGCCGCCACCGGCTTGCCCGCCCCGGCGAACGCCCGCACCAACGCAATGGCGTCAGGCTCCATCCGCAACCGGTCGGGATTGCCGACCCCGCCGGGCAGCAGCAGCGCGTCATAATCGCCTTCGCGCGCATCGCCGATCAGCAGATCGGGCGCGATCTTTCGCCCCGGCTCGTCGTGCACCGTGCCCATGATCGCGTTCATCGCCAGCGATGCCAGCGTCACCGTCGCGCCGCGCGCCATCAGTATCTCGCGCGGGCCGAACAATTCGCTTTCCTCGAACCGGTCGGTCGCCACGATCAGCACTTTCTTTCCATCCAGATCGGCCATCGGTTCGCAAATCCTTTCGCGTCGGGAACAACCGGCGTGCTCGCCGCTTGATGCCCCAAACGAGGAACCATGCACTATGTTGCGCCATTCGAGCGATAGCGAACCGGGATATACGCGCCAGCGCAAGGGTCAGGCGTGGGCCTATTTCGACGGCAATGCGCGGGTCACCGACCGCGACGAAATCGACCGTTTGAATAGCCTCGCGCTTCCCCCTGCTTACATTGACGCATGGTTCTGCAAGACCGAAAATGGCCATATCCAGGCCACCGGCAAGGATGCGCGCGGGCGCAAGCAATATCGCTATCACGCCGATTATCGCGCCAAGCAGGATGCCTCCAAATATGCCAATTGCCTCGAATTCGGCGAGGCGCTGCCCAACATCCGCAAGCGCGTCGAGCAGGACCTGAAGTCGCGTGCGTTGGGCCGCGACCAGGTGCTCGCCGCGGTAGTCCGCTTGCTCGACACCGAGCATATGCGCATCGGCAACGAACAATATGCTCGCGCCAACAAGAGCTTCGGCCTGTCGACCTTGCGCTCCCGCCACGTCCGCAAGCAGGGCGGCCGCGTCAAGATCCGCTACACCGGCAAGCACGGCATCGTCCACGAGGCGACGATCACCGACGCCAGCCTCAAGCGGGTCGTCGGCAAGTGCCAGGAATTACCCGGCCAGATGTTGTTCCAATATCTCACCGACGACGGCGAGCCTTGTCCGATCAGCAGTTCTGACGTCAACGATTACATCGGCGAGGCGTCGGGCGGCGAGTTCACTGCCAAGAATTTCCGCACCTGGGGGGCGAGCGTCATCGCGTTCGAGCAATTGCTGGCCAAGGACGAAGCCGAGAAACTGAGCGTCAAGACGATGATCGAACCGGTCGCCGAAGCGCTCGGCAACACCGTCACCATCAGTCGCAAGAGCTACGTCCACCCGTCGCTGATCGACGCGGTCAAGGACCGCCCGCGCGATCCGCTGCGCGGCATGACCCGCCCCCGCGCCCGCCGCAACCTGTCGAGCGCGGAGACGGCCTTCCTGAAGTTCCTCAGCAAGAAGCCGCGGCGGAAGAAGGCGGTCTGAGGCTCCCCCTTGATCCTACCTCGCGCGTCCGCCATTCGCCGCCGATGACCAACACCCCCCACATCGCCGTCTTCGACTGGCTCATCGCCAACCGCGACCAGGTCCTGCTCGGCTCGCTAATCGCGCTCGGGCTGGTCGGGTTGATGCTCGTCGCGCGCACGATCGGCCCGTTCGTCGCCAGTCCGGCAATTGCCAATTACACTTTCAAGTTCGACGAGGCCGCCGGAACTGCGCGGATCGAAGCGACGGGTCTCAGCTACACGAGTTGGGAGCGCGACAACGAGCGGTGGAAACTGTCGCTCGACAAAGTCCTGTCGGGCAATAATTTCTCGCCCGACCGGACCCGTCCGGCGTCGACGGTCACGGTGCGGTCGACGGCGACCGCGTCCAGCAGGCGGCGGTCGTGGGTGACGAGCAGCAGCGTGCCGTCGTAGGTGGCCAGGGCCTGCTCGAGCTGCTCGATCGCCGGCAGGTCCAGGTGGTTGGTCGGCTCGTCGAGCACGAGCAGGTTGACGCCGACGGCCTGCAGCAGGGCCAGGGACGCGCGGGTCCTCTCCCCGGGCGACAGCGAGCCGGCCGGCCGGTCGACGTGGTCGCGGCGCAGGCCGAACTTCGCGAGCAGGGTCCGGACCTCGGACGCCGGCCACTGCGTGGCGGCCTCCAGGACCGCCACGACGGTCGAGGCCGACCGGAACTCCGCGCGGGCCTGGTCGACCTCGCCGAGCAGCACGCCCGCACCGAGGTGGTGACGGCCGGACTCCAGCGGAAGCCGGCCCAGCAGGGCCTGCAGCAGGGTGGTCTTGCCGGCGCCGTTGGCGCCGACCAGGGCGATCCGCTCGCCGGAGGACACCTGCAGGTCGACCGGCCCGAGCACGAACGCGCCGCGGCGCACGACCGCCTGGGACAGCACGGCGACGACGTCGCCGGAGCGGGGCGCGGCGGCGATGCTCAGCTGCAGCTGCCACTGCTTGCGGGGCTCCTCGACCTCGTCGAGCTGGCGCAGCTGCGACTCGATCGTCTTGACCCGCCCGGCGGCGTGGGTCGCGGCCTCGATGCGGGCGCCCTTGGCCGCGCGGTCGTTGTCGGGCATCCGGCGCTTGGCCCGTACGGCGCCGCGCACGGACTGCTCGCGCTGGCGCTGCGCCTGGTCGACCAGCCCGGAGCGCTTGTCGTCGAAGTCCTCGTAGGCGTCGCGGGCCTGCTGCCGGGCCAGCGCCCGGTTCGCCAGGTAGGTGTCGTAGCCACCCCGGTAGAGCGTCGCCGTCCGGCTCGGCTCGTCGAGGTCGAGCACGGCGGTGATGGTCCGGGCCAGGAACTCGCGGTCGTGGGAGACGACGACCAGGCCGGCCTGCAGCCCCAGGACGAAGTGCTCGAGCCGCTCCAGCCCGGCGAAGTCCAGGTCGTTGGTCGGCTCGTCGAGCAGGAAGACGTCGAAGCGGGACAGCAGCACCGAGGCCAGCGACGCCCGGGCAGCCTGCCCACCCGACAGCGAGGTGGTCTCGGCGCCGAGCAGGTCCAGGGGCAGTCCGAGGTCGGCGCAGACCTGCTCGGCCCGGACGTCCAGGTCGGCGCCGCCGAGCTCGAGCCAGCGGGTCAGCGCCTCGTCGTAGTCCGGGCCGTCGGTCCCCTCGGTCATCGCCAGCAGGGCGGCGTCGAGCGCGCTCTGGGCGGCGGTCACGCCCGTACGGCGGGCCAGGAAGTCGGACAGGACCTCGCCCGGCCGCCGGTCCGGCTCCTGCGGGAGCAGGCCCACCGTGGCGGTACGGGGCGAGGTCGACACCGACCCGGAGTCCGGCTCGAGCTGCCCGGCCAGCGTCGCGAGCAGGGTCGACTTGCCGGCGCCGTTGGGTCCGACGACCCCGGTCCGGGAGCCCGGCGCGACCGTCAGCGACACCTCGGACAGCACCAGCGTGGGGCCGCGCACGACGGTGACTGCAGTGGCGGACACGGGCCAGGACGCTAGCGGGGGCGCCCGTCAGGCGCCGAGCACCTCGGCGAGGTCGAAGCGCACCGGACGCTCCAGCTGGGCGTAGGTGCAGGAGGCGGCGTCCCGGTCCGGACGGAAGCTGCGGAACTGCGCGGTGTGCCGGAAGCGCGCGCCCTCCATGTGGTCGTAGGCCACCTCGACGACCAGCTCGGGTCGCAGCGGCACGAAGCTGGTGTCCTTGTCCCGGTTCCACCGCGAGGGCTCCCCGCCCGGTCGCCGCTCCGAGCCGAGCTCACCGAGCCAGGGGTGGTCCTCGCCCTCGCCCAGCAGGTACGGCTGCAGCTCCTCGACCAGCGCCGCCCGGCGGGCCATCGGGAACGACGCGCTGACCCCGACGTGCTGCAGCCTGCCCTGCTCGTCGTGCAGCCCGAGCACCAGTGAGCCGACCACCGGACCGCTCTTGTGCCAGCGGAAGGCGCCGACGACGCAGTCGGCCGTCCGGGCGTGCTTGATCTTGAGCATCGTCCGCTTGTCCGGGGCGTACGGCCCGGCCAGCGGCTTGGCCATCACCCCGTCCAGGCCGGCGCCCTCGAACAGCGTGAACCACTCCCGCGCCGTCGCGGCGTCCTCGGTGGCGGGCGTGAGGTGCACGGGCGCGGTCACCCCGGCCAGCGCCT
>ENA-OFDP01000318-OFDP01000318.1-metagenomes-genome-assembly--contig:-NODE-318-length-22324-cov-6.549553_pt1 | contig 22324 bp, 22 predicted proteins | sample MGYA00153389_OFDP01 | MGnify analysis MGYA00153389 | reverse complement strand
TACGTCAAAGACTCCTCGTTCGTTCTGGGCGCGTCCGACTGCGATTGTCATTACGGTAAAATCCTTTTGCTTGTAAAAAAACTAAGGTTTCTAATTAAAGTTAACATAAGTATACATTAGATTTTGATAAATTTTTAACATAATTGGCAAAAGTTGATGCACTTCGGCCGATCGACTCCCAAGCGCGATCGCGATCCCCGTGGTGCAGGCGTGGGCTACTTGAATTAAGATTTGGCTTTAAGGCTGTTTACTTTTATGACTGCAAAAACGACGAGTTCGATCGATTCTGTCCTGCGCTACCAGGTTTTGGGCTCCCGCCGCTTTAGCAATTTCTGGTGGGGGACAATTGTCAGCATTGGAGGGACTGGTTTCCTGCTGTCGGGGCTTTCGAGCTACTTGCACGTTAATCTGCTGCCTTTTGCTGACCCGACGCAGCTCATTTTTATCCCTCAAGGCATCGCGATGGGTTTCTATGGCGTCTGTGGGGTGCTGTTGGCGCTTTATCTGTGGCTGACTATTCTGTGGGATGTCGGCGGTGGATACAATGAGTTCGATCGACAAACTGGCAACATTCGGATCTTTCGCTGGGGATTTCCTGGCAAAAACCGCAAAGTTGATTTTACTTGCAAAACATCCGAGGTGCAATCTGTGCGCGTGGACATTAAAGAAGGTCTCAATCCCCGCCGCAGTATTTATCTTAAGCTCAAAGACCGCCGTCAGTTTTCCCTGACTAGAGTCGGACAGCCGATTGCTTTGTCTGAGGTGGAAAATCAAGCTGCCGAATTGGCTCGATTTTTGCAAGTTCCCTTAGAAGGACTTTAAGGATTTGCGATTGGTAAGGTCTCGTAAGGTTTGCAATGCGCACCAAATCGATAACTGTTGCGTGCACACGAAACTGTGCACATTATTATCCCTAGTAAATCGATAAATCTAGGGTGCGCATGGCGCACCTTACGTCATTGAGTGAAAGTAAAAATACAAATGCAAATGCAAATGCAAATCAAAATTCAGCGGTGGTTCATCTCACTTTTAATCATAGGCGCGCTGTTTGTTGGAGGATGCGGTAATTCTCCTGCTGCAAACTCGACTCCGACACCGAATCCGGCGTCAGGTGAAAGTATTTCTTTGTCTTCGTCTCCATCTCCGTCTCCGGCTGCGGTGGCGGCAAGTTCGCAATTTAGCAATTTGGCACGTTTGCAAGGAAAAGCAACGGTGGTGATGACGGTTAAAGGTGCTCCGATTACGATCGAACTTGACGGCACAAATGCGCCAATTACTGCGGGCAATTTTGTCGATTTGGTTCAGAAGGGAGTCTACGACGGGCTGGTATTTCACCGAGTTGTGCGGGAACCTCAGCCTTTTGTAGTTCAGGGCGGCGACCCGCAGGGCAAAGATCCTAAATTCCCGACAGCGCGACTGGGAACTGGGGGTTTTATTGACCCGAAAACTTCTACCGAACGCATGATTCCTCTGGAAATTAAAGCTAAAGGTGCCCCGAATCCGACTTACAGCAAAACCCTAGAACAAGCTGGAGTTAAGGAGAAACCTGTGTTACTGCACAGTCGCGGGGCTGTGGCTATGGCTCGATCGCAGAGTCCAGATTCGGCTTCTTCTCAGTTTTACTTTACTTTGACCGATGTGCCGTTTTTGGACGGTAGCTATGCGGTTTTTGGTTACGTGAAGCAAGGGATGGATGTGGTTGATAAGATTCAAGCAGGCGATCGGATAGAGAAGGCTACTGTTACTCAGGGTTTGGAAAATTTTAAGGCTGTTAGTTAGTCAGTTGACAGTTGACAGTTGACAGTTTGCAGTTGGGAGGAAAGCAGTTGACAGTTGACAGTTGACAGTTGACAGTTTGCAGTTGGGAGGAAAGCAGTAGTTATTGGTTATTGGTAACAAGCCAAAACTAATACCTGATAACTACGCATCAACAACCAACAAGTAATATATTACGCATCAAAAACCAACAAGTAATATATTACAAATAACTAATCAAAACTAACGAATAACTACTGCCTTCTACCTGATACTTATGGATGTTGTCGTTACCGGAATTGGTCTTGTTTCAGCTTTGGGCTCTCTGGAAAATAGCTGGACAAGACTGTTGGCTGGGGATTCTGGGATTCGGCAACATCAACCTTTTCGAGAATTTCCACCGCTACCTTTGGCTTTGGTTGGTACAAAACCTGCTGATTTAATAACTTTAATTCGGCTGGTTTTGGCAGATGCTTTGCAAGATGCTAATTTGACTTTGCCGCTTCCTGATTGCGGAATTGCGATCGGTTCTAGCCGTGGTTTCCAGGGAAATTTGGAACAGTTGGCAAGAGAAGGAAGTTCGGCAATGAGCACTGTACAGGATGTAACGGATGTCAGGAAGAAGGAAGAAGTCAACCCCCCCCTACCCCCCCCAAGGGGGGAAAGTCCGAAGGAAGAGGGAAGGGAATTCCCAATTCTCAATTCCCAATTCTCAATTCCCAATTCCCAATTCCCAATTCCCGATTCCCAATTCCCAATTCCCGATTCTCAATTTGTGAATTTTTTGCCTCACATGGGGGCGATCGCCGTGGCGAGGGCAATTGGCTCGACTGGGCCGGTATTGGCGCCGATGGCTGCTTGTGCGACGGGCCTACAGTCGATCGCCCGTGCTGTAGATTTAATCCGTACAGGTGAGTGTCAGCGGGCGATCGCAGGTGCTGTGGAAGCGCCAATTACACCGCTGACTGTGGCTGGATTTAACCGGATGGGTGCTTTGGCAAACACTGGCTGCTATCCGTTCGACGAACATCGGGAAGGCTTTGTGCTCGGCGAAGGCGGGGCTTTATTTGTATTAGAATCGGCTCAGTTGGCAAAGCGTCGCGGTGCTAAAATTTATGGTCGGATTTCCGGTTTTGGCTTGACAAATGATGCAAGTCATGCTAACGCGCCGGAGTTGGGAGGGCAAAGTGCGATCGCGGCGGTAAATCAATCTTTGAAACGGAGCAATTTAGCGACGCTTGATATAGATTTTATTCACGCTCACGGTACTGCAACTGATTTAAATGACCGACATGAAGCACTGTTAATTCAAAAATTGTTTCACCAAGGAGTTGCTGTTAGTTCGACTAAGGGGGCTACGGGACATACTTTGGGAGCTTCGGGAGCTTTGGGCGTGGCTTTTTGTTTGATGGGTATTAAGCATCAAATGCTGCCGCCTTGCACCGGAATGAACAAACCGGGGTTTGAATTAGATTTTGTTCGCTGCGCGCGCGCAACTCTTGTGAGAAATGCGGTTTGTTTGAGTTTTGGCTTTGGCGGGCAGAATGCTGCGATAGTTCTATCTGGCGATCGTTAATTTTTGGTCAATTACGTCGATCGGCATTTAAAACAGTATTGTATCTTAATCCACGCATCAATGCCGATCGGCGAAAATAAAAGAAAGAAACTGTTTAATTTAAGGCTTAGGTATTTTCACATGGATCTGGCATCTCATCGATTTATGTCTTATTTTGAACCAGAGCAAGCTGCTCACCTTTGCCAAATAGCTGTTTTGGAGAGTTTTGCTGAGGAAATGCTGGTTTTTGATGAAGGACAAGCAGCCGATTTTTTATATCTAGTTTTAGAAGGTGAAGTCGAGTTTAGCAAGCAAGTTCAAAACAATAAATATCAAACTATTGCTATCGCTAAGCCAGACGATTTTTTTGGCGAACTAGGAGTTTTAGACGGAGAGCCTCGCAGTGCTAGAGCTGTAGCTGTTGCTGGCTCGACTTTGGCAAAAATAGGTCGCGAAGAACTGATAGCAACTCTCCAGTTTGCTAAAGGCAGTTCGGTACTGCAAATGTTTAGTTTCATTATTAAAAATTTGCGGAATACCACAGATCAATATGTGAGCCAGTTCGTACACAAACAAAAAATGGTATTGGTAGGAGAAATGGTGAGCACAATTATTCACGATTTCAAAAGTCCTTTTACTGGAATTAAACTCTCCAGCGAAATGCTTAAAGAAATGCACCCGGATGAGGAAACTCAGGAGTGGTGCGAACTTATTCAATTGCAGGTTCAGCGAATGTTGGGAATGGCTGAAGAAGTCTTAGAATTTTCGCGCGGAAACTCTGTATTAAATAAAAAACCAGTTAATTTAATTCAGACGTTGCAGCAGTTTGAAAAATTGAATAGAGTTTATTTTGAGGTGGCCAAAGTAGATTTGGTTATACGCATGACAGAAGTGATAGTGGAAGCGGACGAAAATAAGATTTTGCGCGTTTTGCAAAATTTAGTTGGGAATGCTGTTGAAGCTTTTGGCGGGCGCGGAGGTTTGGTAGAGATTGTTGTAGGACAAACCGAGGAGTGGGCAGACATTAGCATTTATGATAATGGTCCTGGCATTCCGCAGGCAATTAAGGAAAAGTTATTTGAACCGTTTGTGACTTATGGAAAGCGCACTGGTACTGGGTTGGGAACGGCAATTGCTAAGTCGATCGTTGATGCTCATAAAGGGGAAATTACTTATGAGTCGGAAAACGAAAAAGGGACAACTTTTTTCATCCGCTTGCCTAAAGTTATCGCTTTACCAGATTAAGTTTAACTAGATAAGCTGTCGCACATTTAAATTGTATATTCAGGGCGGGTGAGACGCCCACCCCACAAGAGCTTGATTTTTTTTAACATCCGATTTAAATGCAGAACAGCTTAGGTAGATATATACTTAAAATTTTTGTACAGAGCCTCATAAACCTGGTGTTTGAGTAGATATCTCGTTACCCGACAATATTTTTCTAAGAAACAGGGTTTAAGAACGTAAGTCCTAATACTGTGTAGCGAGTTGCACAATCAAGTAGAATTGAATGGACGAACCGCTAAAAATCTGATGCCCGTTACTATTCAAACCTTACCCGCAGAAGTTATCAATTTAATTGCCGCAGGCGAAGTGATTGACTCGATCGCCGCTGCGGTACGAGAATTAGTAGAAAATTCTCTGGATGCTGGCGCAACTCGCATCGTTGTGTCTGTTTGGCCCGAACAATGGCGGGTGCAAGTTGCAGATAATGGTACAGGAATTGATCTGGAAAATTTGCAGCAGGCGGCTTCGCCTCACAGTACGAGCAAGATTACCACTGAAGCAGACCTTTACAAAATTGCTACTTTGGGATTTCGCGGCGAAGCTTTGCACAGTTTAGCTCAGTTGGGCTGTTTGGAGGTTTTGAGTCGGCCGAATGATTTGGGATTGGGTGATTTTTGGGAAAATCGAGAGTCTGCGCAAACCCCCGCTAGCTCATCCTTGAACCAGAGGAGAGTTGAAAATGCTCGATCGGGCTGGCGGGTAGTTTACAATAACTCTGGCGAGGCTGTGGAGGTGGAAACAGCGGCGATCGCTCCGGGTACGGTAGTCACTGTTGCTGATTTGTTTGGGAATTGGCCTGTGCGCCGCACTTTTTTGTCGCCAACACAGCAAATGCGATCGATCCAATCAATTATTCAGCAAATTGCTATTTGTCATCCGCACGTTAATTGGCAGTTGCGTCAAGCAAATACGCCTTGTTTTTACATAACTCCTAGTAGCACAGCCGAGCAGATTTTACCTCAGTTTGTGCGGGGAGTGCGATCGAGCGATTTACAATATTTAATGTTAGATTTGCCTGCAAGTCCTCAAAATCAGAAAGCAGCAAATTTTTTGCGAGAAACTCAACTTGTGGGAGCTACAAACAAGCACAATTATCAATTACCTGTTGCCAGTTCTCAGTTCCCGATTCCCAATTCCCAGTCTTTGGAGTTAGTAATTGGTTTGCCCGATCGCTGTCACCGCAGACGGCCGGATTGGGTTAAGGTGGCGGTGAATCGACGGGTTGTACGATCGCCCGAATTAGAGCAAACTATTCTCAGCGCTTTTGCTCGCACTTGTCCGCGCGATCGCTATCCCGTGTGTTTTGTTCACCTGCAACTCTCTCCCTCGGAAATTGACTGGAACCGCCACCCGGCGAAAGTGGAAATTTATCTGCACGATCCGAGTTTTTGGCAAGCACAAGTTAGCGCCGCCATCGATCGAGCTTTGCACCTGAATGATGACATTTTGTTGGCTGTCCCAATTCCCGATCGAGTCGGACAATTGCTGAAGGCATCGGAACAAAAAAGTGCTTATAGTGTCGGAATTGGCGATCGGCAGAACGATCGCGGCGGCGAACAGGCAAAAGGTAGTCACATAGGATTGATGGAACTGAGGGCGATCGCTCAAGTTCACAATACTTACATTGTTGCGGAACATTCCAGCGGAATGTGGTTGGTGGAACAACACATCGCTCACGAGCGTGTTTTGTACGAGCAATTGTGCGCCGATTGGCAGCTAAAAGCTCTGGAAAAACCAGTGATTCTCAGTCAATTATCGCCACTGCAAATTGAGAATCTGTCGCGCTTGGGTTTGGAAGTAGAAACATTTGGTGAACAGCTATGGGCGGCGCGGGAAGTTCCTGCATTATTAGTCGATCGAGATGACTGTGCTGATGCGCTTTTTGAACTCAGTAAAGTTGCAGATTTGCAAGCGGCTCAAGTTGCTACGGCTTGTCGCAGCGCTATGCGAAATGGTACTCCTTTGAGTGTTTTGCAAATGCAAAATTTGTTGGATGAATGGCAGCAAACTCGCAATCCGCGCACTTGTCCTCACGGCCGCCCTATCTATTTTGCTTTGGAGGAATCGACTCTGGCTCGGATTTTTCGCCGCAGTTGGGTGATTGGTAAAAGTCATGGGATTTGAAGGCTAAAAGTTCAGCGTTACATACGGGAATGTTTTTTTTTAACCGCAGAGGGCGCAGAGAACGCAGAGAGGAAGAGAAGAGAGATGTTTTTAATGTTTTTTCAGTAACCGGATATTCGTATAAAATGTCAATTAATATCACATAAATCATCAATATGGATTTTCCCAGAGCGCGACAACTTTTTTATCAAGAAATTAATCAGCCGGATGGTTCGATCGACTTGGCGAAAGCTGCTCTTTACATGGCTTTGGAAGAATACCCGAATTTTGAGCCCCAGGAGTATCTAGATGCTCTGGATTCGATCGCCGATGAAGTGCGATCGCGCCTGCCGCTACAGAATTATCCGCTGCGGATTATTCAAACTATTAACGGCTATTTATACGAAGATTGCCAGTTTTCGGGCAATGATGCTGATTATTACGACCCCCGGAATAGCTTTTTGAATCAAGTGCTAGATCGCCGTACTGGTATTCCGATCTCTTTGTCTTTGGTTTATTTGGAGGTTGCTAAGCGGATTGATTTTCCGATGGTGGGAATTGGGATGCCGGGACATTTTTTGATTCGACCGGATTTTGAAGATGCTGGCATTTTTGTTGATGCGTTTAACGGCGGTGAGATATTATTTCCTGAAGATTGTCAAGGGAGACTTTCTCAAATTTATGGTCAACCGATGGAGTTACAGCCGGCTTTTCTCGCCCCGGTAAGTCGGCGGCAGTTTTTGGGGCGAATGCTGGGAAATCTGAAGGCGATTTATTTGCAGCAGCGAGATGCTGTGAGGGTGCTGGGTGCGATCGAACGGATTTTGCTGCTGTTTCCTGATGCGCTGGGGGAACGACGCGATCGCGGAATTCTCTACTATCAATTGGGGCGCTTCACCGAGGCGCGCAGCGATTTGCAACTATATCTGAGAAATGATCCGAATGCTCCTGATGCTGCTATGATTCGCCAATTAGTCGATCGGCTTGATTCGATGTAAAAAAAATTAACATATAAATGAGCAATTGACACCTATCTTTTGATAGGTTAAATATGCTTGACATGACTGTAAAATCATAGGTCATTTACGGAACTCCCGAGTCCACTTTCCCGACTGATATCGGCAGAGACGATCGATAGAAAAAATATTTTGACGTAAGAGGCACAAACCCATGAAGTTTCAGTTTCAACAAGGTCATCTAAACGTAATGCAACCGAAGTCAGCCAATTTAACCAAAAGAATGTCAAAGTCTTTATCATTAGGTTTGGCACTTTTCTTGGGAACAAGTACAGTATTGCTCAGCAGTGGCAAAGCCTTAGCATTAGACAAAGTTACCGTAAAATACGGTGCTGTTGACGTAACTTTACCTATTAGCGACTTGCAAAGTTTTGCACAAACTGGCAAACCATCACCTCAACTGCAAAGCGTTCTGAGTCTTGCGAAACAAACTCCCGAGTCGGTGCGCGAAATATTAACAAAAGAAGTAGCTTTGGATTCCCAATTAGTCGCCCGACTGGCAAATACTTATTTTGGGGAAATTGTTTTCAAACAATTGGGTGAGGTTGCTTATACGCCCGCAACTCGGGCTCAAAGCGCGTCGGCATTACGCGATGCTTTAGTCGCAGCTTCCAAAGATGGCAAAATATCGTTGATTGAAGTAATGCAAAGTTACAGCCTTCCTGCCTTAGAAGTTGACGGAAATCAAGCTATGGCTGTCTACCAGCGAGTGATTAAAGACGTGCAAGATTTGCAAGCTATGTATCAGAATTCCCCGGGTTTACAAAGTACGGCCGGTCAAGCCGTGAATTCGGCGAGACAAATGATTTGTCAGCCAAATTCATCGGGAACCTCTAAGTAAATAACTGAATTGGCTGGGAATTGATAATTGGGCATTGGGAATTGGGAATTGGGAATTGGGAATTGGGCATTGGGCATTGGTGGTTTTTTTCCTATTAGCTCTTAGTTTTACCAATTACCAATTACCAATTACCAATTACCAATTACCAATTACCAATTACTCATTACCCATTTTTTGAGATAATTGCTCGGCTACCCGTTTGAGTCTGCGGAGTTGATCTTTCATATCTTTCTGCGTCCAAGGGGCGGCAAAGCGATTGAAACCAAATCTAATTAAAGGATTGGGGATTTGAAATTCAAAGCGGTTAATTAAAAGAGTTCCTTGGATTTGGGGCTGGCATTCCCAGCGATCGCATCCTTTGAAAAATCCGTCAAAGCCCCAAACAATTAAACCCGGTTGTCGCTCCAACACGACACTCTCTAAAGTGGGTTGCAAAACGGGAATTTTTATGATAAATAAGCTGCGACTTCCTACAGCAGTGTCCCATTCGCCCTCGGGATCGCAGCGCAGCAACGGATTGAGCCATTTGTGCATTAAAGTGCGATCGACTATACAGCGCTCCACCAAGGTAGCAGCAGCCTGAATTTCAATTGATTGCTCGAAAACTTGACGAATTGACATGAGAACCTGCAAGCTAGAAGCGTATTCTTACAGTTTCTTATTTTCCTTGTCAAATCTGACGTTAATCTGAAAAAACAATGAATGAAACTTGGCAAGAAATAACTCAACCGATATCAGGGCCCATAGTGGCTTTGTCCGATGGCTTACGCCCCGCTACGCTACGACTTTTGGCACAGGCCCAGCCCGCGCCGAATCCGCTGGGGGACGCTGAACGCGGAATTAACAATTTTGTTCAGAGTTCAAACATTGAAAATCTGATCTGGGCGATCGGTATCCTGCTAATTGGCTTGATAGTATCAGCCCTCGTCTCATCTTTAGTCGGCGGATTGCTCAAGAAGACGACGATCGACAACCGGCTGGCTGCTTGGATTACCGGCCGCCCGGAAGGGGAAGGAGCCCCGCAAGTGGAAAAATGGATTTCCGCTGCGGTATTCTGGATCATTTTTATCTTTTTCCTAATTGCCTTTTTCAACCGGCTGAATCTAACGGCTGTCTCGCAACCGCTCAATACTTTTCTCAATCAAATTGCTAGTGCTTTGCCGAAGTTGGCTAAGGCGCTAATTTTTCTGGGGATTGCTTGGGTGTTGGCGACAGTTGCGAAATTGGCTGTATCGCGGGCGATGCGGAGTTTTGGCGTAGATGAGCGCTTGAATCAGCAGGTGGGCACTGCTCAGGGCGAGAGTCCTTTGCTGCTGAGCGATACTCTGGCGAATGCGCTGTACTGGTTCATTTTTCTGCTGTTTTTGCCGTTGGTTCTCGAATCACTGGATTTGCAGCAGGCTTTGCTACCAGTTAATAATTTGCTGAACCAAATTTTGGCGGCAATTCCGAAAATCCTGGAAGCTGTGCTGATTGGGTTTGTCGGCTGGCTGCTGGCTCAAGTTGTGCAGCGGATTGTCACAAATCTGCTGGCTGCTGCTGGGGCGGACAGTTTGGGCGCTCGGTTTGGAATTTCGCGGACTTCGGGCGGACAATCGCTGTCGTGGATTGTCGGTACGATCGTCTATGTTTTGATTTTGATTCCCACGGCGATCGCAGCTTTGAATGCTTTGGACATTCAGGCGATTTCGCAGCCGGCAATCGCGATGCTCAACACGATTCTGGGCGCGCTTCCTAACATTTTTACAGCGGCCATAATTCTGGCGGTTGCTTACATTTTGGGTCGTTGGATTGGCGATTTGGTGACTAATATTCTGACCGGAATTGGCTTTAATAATGTCTTTTCTTGGTTGGGAGTGCAGCCCAAACAGCCGCTGATGCTACGTGCGCCTGGATCGATCGATCCAGATGCAACGGTACTTCAGGAACCAGAACTTCCTGCCCGCACGCCTTCTGAGTTTGTCGGCATTGTGGTGCAGGTGGGCATCCTGTTGTTTGCTGTGGTAGCGGCTACTGACGTGCTGCGGATTCCAGCGCTGACGGCGATTGTTAGCGGTATTGTGCTGGTTGCAGGGCGGGTGCTGGCTGGTTTGGTGGTATTTGCGATCGGCTTGTATTTGGCGAATCTGGCATTTAGTTTGATTGCCAGTTCTGGAACTCGCCAAGCGCGGCTGTTGGGCCAAACCGCTCGCATCGCGATTATTGCCTTTGTTTCGGCCTTGGCGCTGCAACAGATGGGCATTGGCAGCGATATTGTGAACTTGGCTTTCGGGCTGTTGCTCGGGGCGATCGCAGTTGGGATTGCTCTAGCTTTTGGTTTGGGCGGGCGCGAGATTGCGGCCGACCAAATTCGCGAATGGTTAGCGTCGTTTAAACAAGATAAAACACCTCGTTCGTAACTCTATAAAATGGCGTTTGTCAAGTACAAACGCCATTTTTATATTCATTTGATACAATGAAGTTAAGAATAACTGAGGAGAATTAAACTGTGACAGTTTTAACTTCTATCGAACAATCAGAAATTGAATATCCCAGCAGCGATGGAGAACCGATGGCTGAAAGTGACATCACGCGCGATTACATGACTTACGGCGTGGAAGCCCTGAAGTTGCACTTTCACAAGCGATGGGATGTCTACGTGTCAGCAAATTCCTTCGTTTATTATGAAGAAGGCAACAAATCAGCAGTAGTTGCTCCCGATATTTATGTAGTATTTGGAGTCAAAAAACGCCAAAGAGATAACTACAAAATCTGGAAAGAAGCCGGGATAGCCCCGCAGTTCGTCTTGGAAATAACCTCGGAAACAACTCAAGATATAGACCAAGAAACCAAACCAGAAACCTATCGAAGTTTGGGAGTAAAGGAATACTTTCAGTACGATCCGTCTGGGAATTATCTGAATCCGATACTGCAAGGAGTGCGTTTAGTCAACAACCGATATGAGTCGATTCCGGCCAATAATATCGCCTTCGATACGCTGTGGCTATACAGTGAAGTATTGGGACTGGAATTGCACATTATCTCTGGAGAATTGAGATTGAGAAATCCTCAGACAGGGGAATTTCTGAAGACTTACCAGGAATCCGAACAAGCACGGCTGGCCGAACATTCAGCACGGCTGGCCGAACATTCAGCGCGGCTGGCCGAACATTCAGCGCGGCTGGCGGCAGAATCGGCTTTGCGATCGCTAATTTCTCAACTGTTAAATTCGGGAATGAAGTTAGAGCAAGTTGCAAAAATGATGAATTTATCCACATCGGAAGTTGAGAGATTAATAGGAGGAAATTAATGAGATTCCCGTAGGGACACGGCAATGCCGTGTCCCTACAAGGGCTAACTAAACTAGCCCCTACAAGGACTTACAGCCTCGGATCGACTGGTTCGCTCTCCATCGCTAAAACTCCGAAAACGCATTCGTGAACTTGTCTCAAAGGAGCGCCCGTCACAAATCGCTCCAATGCTTCTATACCGAGAGCAAACTCTCGCAATGCCAAAGAACGCTTGCCGGAAAGTCCGCGCGATCGCAATTTTTCTAAATGTTCCGGCAATGAGTATTCAAGACCGTAAATAATCCGCAAATACTCTTTCCCGCGACATTTTACCGCAGGCTGTACCAGTCCTTTGCTATTTTTTACAGTAAATTCCATCGGTTTGACAACCATGCCTTCACCTCCCGCATCAGTCAGTTTTTCCCACCAGTTAATCCCCGCCAATTGACTGTCAAAATCGGCAATTTCTACTACTTTGTATTCAGTAGCTAACAGCAATTCCGGGTCAGCTTGACAAATTTCTGCAATCTGTTCCATGTGCCAACAGTGATTTTTTTCAGCGTGCACTGTTCCCTCGGTTGCCAAGATGTGGAAAGGTGCTAATTTGAGGTCGGAGATAGATTTCACAGGCCAGCAGTAGCGCTGGTAGGCGTTAACGTATTGATGCGCTAGTTGCGATCGCTCTTGGTAGCGGTTCAGCAAATCACTAACTTCAACTCCCCGCTGGCTAGCCTGTTCTAAGTTTTTAATCGCACCCGCAAACGCACTATTAGAAGCTGTTCCCACTGCGGCATACTGTTGCTGCAATAATTCTTGAGCTTTGGCTGACCAAGGCATTAATTCGCAGTCCAAACAAACCCAATTGGTTTGAAATTTATCCCAGAAATTACTAATAGTTAAAGCAGCATTAATTCGAGCTAAAAAATTGGTTTCTAAAGTAGAATTATTGAAGAAATGCCGTCCCGTGCGAGTGTAACAAATGCCGATGCTGTTGTTGAGAATTCCAAAGCGATGTTGAGCGGCAAATTCATCGCGACAAACAATGACCACGGCGCGGGAACCCATGTGCTTTTCTTCGCAGACAACTGTGGATATTCCCTGCTGTTGGTAGTAGCTAAATGCTTCGGCTGGATGTTCTAAAAGTCCCGGTTGTTTGGAAGTAGCAACGGGAGACATTGTGGGCGGCAAATAAATCAGCCATTTGGGATTTGCGGCAAACCGGCTCATTACTTCCAGAGCTGCGATCGCATTTTCTGCTTTAATCGTAATGTTACTTTGCAGGCGAGTGGAAATGATGCGTTTTCCCAGCACGTCGGCAATGTCTAATACGTCGTCAAACTGCTGTTGGGCGGTGAGAGGAGTTGCGATCGAAGTAAGTGCGATAGGTTTGACAGGTTCGCAGTAAACTCTAGCAGCCGCAACGCTGACAAATTCTCTTTCTGGATAGCGCAAAGCTGTTAGTTTGCCGCCGAAAACGCAGCCCGTGTCAATATCAACTGTATTGTTCAACCATTCTGTTTCGGGGACTGGCGTGTGTCCGTAAACAACTGCTGCTGTGCCTCGATATTCGGCGGCCCAATTGTAGCGGACTGGCAAGCCGAATTCATCGATTTCGCCGGTTGTTTCTCCGTACAGTGCAAAATCTCGAACGCGACTTGATGCGCGCCCTTGAAATTCTGCTTTCATCCCGGCGTGGGCGACGACTAATTTTCCGCCATCAAGGACGTAATGGCCGATCAAACTATCTAGAAATCGGCGGATTTCTTGTACTGCTGATTCGCGCACTTCATCCGGTAAAGCTGCAATTTCTGCTAAGGTTTGTTCGAGTCCGTGGTTGATTTTGACATTTTTGCCGTTGAGTTTTTTCAGCAATTTAATATCGTGATTTCCAGGCACGCACAATGCTGTTTCTGCAACTACCATGTTTCGCACGAGTTTGAGGGTGTCGAGAATGCGCGGGCCCCGATCGACCAAATCTCCCAAAAACACGGCTTTACGCCCTTCTGGGTGCGCGTAAGTGGGAAAATCCCAAACAGCAGACTCGCTGGTTTTTTCCACAATTTGATAGCCCAACTGTTGCAGCAATTGCTCTAATTCGTCGCAGCAGCCGTGCACGTCGCCGATGATATCAAAAGGGCCGCAGTCGTGTTTGCGGTTGTTCCACAGCGGTTGTCTTGCGACTTCCACCGCGTCGATTTCCTCTGGCGAGCGGAGGACGTAAACGTAGCGAAATCCTTCGCGATCGAGGTTTCGTAGCGATTTGCGTAAACTTTGGACGTGTCGCCGAACTACGTGACTGCCGAAGTTACGGTTTGGACGTTGTTGATTGCGATCGGCACACAATTTCTCGGGTAAATCTAGCACAATTGCGGCCGCAATGCAATGGTATTTTCGAGCTAATTCTAACAAAGGTTTGCGGCTTTCTGGCTGAACATTTGTGGCGTCTATAACAGTTAATTTGCCTGCTGCTAGCCGTTTAGTAACAATAAAGTGCAGTAATTCAAAAGCATCTGCGGTTGCGGCTTGATTGTTTTCGTCATCGGAAACCAGCCCCCGGCAGTAATCAGATGAAATGATTTCTGTAGGTAGGAAATGTTGGCGGGCAAAAGTAGATTTACCGGAACCGGATGCACCGATGAGCAGGACTAAAGATAGTTCAGGAAAAGTAATTTTCATTGTTTAATAATTGTGATTTATATCGTTTCCGGTTGCATCGGAATGATTTAACCGCAGAGATCGCAGAGAACACAGAGAGAGACAAGAGAGATAAATAATTCCAATGCTAGCTGAATTGATATTACTCGTTGCTAGGCTCGTCAAGGTTAACTAAAAAAATATCAAAACGTTTGACTACCATTGCCACTCAAGCTCCTCCCACTCCGTAGTGGTGACATCATCAAGCAGGACATCATCATGTTGCTCTGCCATTTTTGCGAACGCTTCCTCCCAGCCGACACGCGGTTTTACGGCTGCACGAATGACGATTCGATCGCCCTGAACTTCGATTTGTACTGCTTCGCTAATACCAATTTGCTCTAACAACGATCTGGAAATGCGAATCCCCTGAGAATTGTCAATTTTCACTATCCGGGTTTGAATAGGTTTACTCATAGCTGAAGCCTGCATTTTTCCAAGTTTAACTATATTGTAAGTACAAACAGACTGTCGGTATTATTTGCATTGGGTGAATATTGCCATTTGCGTAGGCGAACCTACTTCTAAATCCTCGGTTCCCACACAGCGAAACTCTACCCCAAAGCCAAACCGTTCTGCAACCCCATTCGCCCAAGTCTGAAACTCTGCCCTCGTCCACTCAAAGCGGTGATCCCGGTGGCGAAATTTGCCCGCAGGCAAGTTTTCAAACCGCACGTTATATTCAATATTGGGAGTTGTGACGATCGCACTTTTGGGCCGGATAAACTCAAACAAAACCCGCTCGAAAGCAGCCAACCGGTCTAAATCGAGATGTTCGATCACTTCAATCACCGCCGCTGCGTCAAAATCCGTCAAGCGACTATCCCGATAAATCAGCGAACTTTGGATTAGTTGAATGCGAGATTGCTGTGCGGGAGACAATCGATCTATTTGCAATCTTTCCGCCGCAATTTCCAAGGCGCGATGGGAAACATCGACTCCGGTAATTTGCTCGATCGCACTTTCTTTCAAAAGCAATCGCAGCAATTTTCCCTCACCGCAGCCCAAATCTACAACTCGCTTAGCATTGCTGGCTTTCAAAACCTCCATCACAGCATCTAAACGCTGTTGGTTCAGACTAATTCGCTGTTCTAAAACTTCCTCTTCTTGCTGGTGATAAACTTCGAGATTATCCGGGTCAATATTATCTGATTCTGCTAACTGCGCTACAGCAATTCGCGTCAGACGGCGCTGGCGTTTCAGATAGCGATCGGCAATTTTTTCCCGCGCCGGATGCGCGTTCAACCAACCTTCGCCGTGACGGAATAACTTCTCGATTTCATCATCCCCAACCCAGTAATGTTTGTCGTCATCCAACACCGGAATCAGCACGTAAAGATGGCTCAACAAATCTGCCAAACGAATTGTATTTTGCAATTCCACAGCAAAGTAAGGACTCGCGCCCCATTCGGGAAATTGCGCGTCTAGAATCAGCGGTTTTGCAGTGACTTGATAGCCCAGCGGCTCAAACATTTCGCGCAGAAACTTTTCGCCGCCGCGACAGGGCAAAACCGACAGATGAACTGTCAAAGGAATAGCGGTTTCTGCGAGTTCTGGGCGGTCTTTGCAGCGACCGGATAGGGCTGTACTGAAAACTTTGGCGAGGGCGACAGACAGAAACGAAGAGGCAACGTAGGGGCGATCGTTCACGTATTGTTCGAGCGGGCGATCGTCCGATTTCGACTTGCCCCGCACCAAACCAACCGGATCGACATCTAACAGTAAAGCGGCTGTGCACCTGTCTGCGTTTGCTTCAGGATAAAACACGCTAGCATTGCCGAAAGTCATCGGAAAACATTGATGGCGATCGGGATGTTTGTGCAGCAAATAACCTAAATCTGTAGCTGGGACGCGAGTTGTAGAAATGGTTAATAACATAATATTGGAAATTGGGAATTGGGAATTGGGAATTGGGTATTGGGCATCGGACAATTAAAACTTTCTTCCAACTTCCGTCTGGCTTCCATCCGTGACATCCGTTAAATCACGATCGCGTGCTTCGCTGCCAAACTTCCATCCGTGACATCCGTTAAATCCGCTACAAAATCCGTTGCCGAACCCTTCTTCCTTCGTCTCCCAAATTCAACTTAGCCCGCAACTCATCCTTAATCCGATTTAAAATAGAATCCTCATCTAAAGAAGACAAAATCTTGCTCACAACAGCCTTGGGCCCATCATCTCCCCAAGACGCACCATTAGCCAAATAAGCTTTAGTAACTTGACCGATTCCGTAACAAGAAACCCCTCCGATCGCAGCCTGCGTCACAGCAACAGACAAATACGGGCCCAAAGCCAAACCACCAGTCGCCGGAGTCGCCAAACCCAACAAGCCTTTCAAGGAACTCAAACCAAAATTAGCTACCAATTCCCCAGCCGTAATTCCTCCCATACTAATCGCAATTTTTTGCAACAATTCCACAGCGCCCGCTTCCGTCATCGCAATCCCGTAAACTTTAGACAAAGTTAAGATCATCACCACATCAATCACCGCACCGCTGAGGATATCAATCACAGTAATTGGATTAAGGGCGATCGCCACTGCTTTCGTCATCACTCCATTCCAGATAATCCGATTAGCAGCATCCTCTCGAATCTCCATTTTGCGCTGTACCAACTGTTCGTTAATATCTCCCGCACAAAGCATCGTATTCAGCGCCACCAAAGACTTACCTTCTCTGTCTAAAATCTCCAAAATTTTTAATTTTAAATCCTCAACTTGTGGCAAGCCGCGAGTCATTTTCACGCCCATACTGCCATCGGGACGGCGCACCGCACTCGCAGTTAAAGGTGACGCCGCCGACATCACAATTTCATCGGGAGATAACAATTCTCGCACGCGATCGTCTCGAATTTTATGATAAATTGCCAATCGATCAGCATCGGGATATTGGTCAATTTTATTAAATACTAATAACATTGGTTTTCCGGCTTCTCGTAATTGCGAAAGTGCTTCATATTCCACCTTCGTAATGTCGCCCGCAACCACAAACAAAATCAAATCAGCTTGTTTAGCAACGCGGCGGGCTAAAATTTCGCGAGTTTCGCCGTCAACTTCATCGATTCCCGGAGTATCGATTAATTCTACTTGCGACAAGCGGTAAATAATCGGCGAAAGTCGATCGCCCAAATCCCCATCAACTCCCTCACCGACATCCCATTCTCCAATCGTCGTCGTGCGAGTCACGCCGTGAGTCGGGCCAGTTTCAAACACATTTTGACCCAACAGCGCGTTCAAAACCGAAGATTTGCCCCTTCCCACCATCCCAAACACAGCGATTTGCACGCAAGCGCGCTCTAGCTTGTCGAGCATTTTCTCCAAGCCGCCAATTTCCGGCTCCAGTCCAGTTCGCTCGCTTGGAGTCAAATCGAGATTTTCGACGATATCTCGCAAAGCATCTTTAGCGTGGCGGAGGTTGAGTTCTGCTTGAATGTCTGAGAAGCTGAGAATTGTATTGTCTAATTCGCGATCGACATTGGAGAAATCGGAGTCTTCAGTCATTGTTCCCTAATTTTATAGTTTTGTTTGATCTAAACTTTTAACCAATACAATGCTATTCTAGCTTTCTGTGTCTGCTTCGTACATTAATCCGGGCAAGGACACAGCAGTGCTGTGTCCCTACAGATATGATTAAGGACACAGCAGTGCTGTGTCCGTACAGATATGATTTTGGTAAGTAATTTACAAACGATGACTAAATTTATCAAAATAGCCAGTTATCCATTTTTTTTACGAATCCCAATTTTTCTGTTAGTTTTATTGTCAATCTGGTTGCCATTCGCAGCACCAATTTACTTGTTAGTTAAAGATAGTAACCTTGCAACTATCCTAACTATGGCGCTGTTGTTTACAGAGTTTCTGTTTTTGGTTCGGCTGTGGGGAAAAAAGGTTTATGGAGAAAACCAAGTCCTGAAAAGCTATGGTTTGATAAATACTAGACAGAATGGTTTTGAGTTTTTAGTCGGATTGGCGATCGGGCTTTTGCTCACTTTCAGCTTATTTGCGGTGCAAGGACTGCTTGGTTTTGTCTCATGGCAAAATTCTGATAATTTGCCCAGAATCATCGCAGAAGGGCTGTTGAGCGCTTTAGGAGTGGGTTTTTTCGAGGAGTTGATATTTCGCGGTTGGTTGCTGGATGAGTTGCAAAGAGATTACAGCGATCGCGTATGTCTGTGGGCGAATAGCTTGTTGTTTGCCGTATCCCATTTTATCAAACCTGTGGCTGCAATGCTGCGGAGTTGGCCGCAGTTTCCGGGGTTATTGCTGCTGGGTTTGATATTGGTTGGGGGAAAGAGAATCACCCAAAATCGACTCGGTTTGTCGATCGGCTTTCACGCAGGTATAGTCTGGGGATATTATATGATTAATGTTGGGAAATTAATCACATATTCTGGCTCTGTACCGGATTGGGTGACTGGAGTTAATGGCAATCCGCTGGCTGGGGCGATCGGGCTATTGTTTTTAGGTACACTGGCTTTGGGAATGTGGCAGATGTCTAAATTTTCCAATTAGTTGATCGCTGGTTTGTAGTTCATATCCTGAGATATCAGATGCTAACAACACTAATTCCTGCAACCGCAGGCGATTTTAGCTTGTGCTTCACCACAATTTGCACATCGCATCCTAAAGCATTTAAAAACCGAAACAACCTTTCTGTTGAAAAACCTGTCAGCTTTCCTCTCATCAACGCTGACACCTTTGGCTGGTCAATTCCTAATACTTCTGCTGCTTTAATTTGATTCAGTTTCCTTTGATTAATGAGTTCATTTATCTGGCGTACCAGTTCAGCCTTCATTATCATTTCATCAGAATTAGGCAGACCCAAATCAGCAAATATATTGCCACTACTAACTTGAATATCCATCTCCTTACTCATAATTTCCATCTTTTTTACCTAATCTTAGTTATTCCTGAAAAAGTAGTGATAAAAAGCCGTCTATTTCCAGCTTTTTTAGAAATATAAGCACATCTTATCACTACTGATTCCACTCTTACTTACTCTTGAACTCTTCGTAATGTTCTTGAGCTCGTTTTAGCCTATCTTGGATTAACTTAATATCTTGTTGTGGTGTAGCAATTCCTTTTTTAGACTTTTTCTGGAAAGCGTGCAAAATATACACTGTATCTGCAAACTTTACCGTGTAAACAGCTCGATAGGTATCCCCATCATCGTCATCGGTAATTTCTAAAACTTTTGCACCTCCAAACCCTTTGAGAGGTTTAGCAGATTGGTCTTTTCCTCCTGTTTGTGCTAGATACAGAGCATAGCCCATGATGCTACGTACATCTTCAGGAAATTCTTTAAGATCGTTCAGAGAACTTCCGATCCATACAATCATTTTGACTGATATTTTTATCATTTTTACCGTATTTATTCAACAATTTTTCTCTCATGGAACCCTTCCTTGTCTTGTGTTTACTACTACAATTTTATTATGCTAGATTTAGCATAAAGTGTCAAGAGTTATTGCCAAATAAATATCAATATCAAAACTGAGCCCGAACCGTAAACGAATAATCCCCACCAGGTTCAAGCTGATAATCCCATTTTTCCAGAAAACGGTGCAGCGGTTCCTGAATCAAAGCTCGGCCTTGAGAAGGCTCAAGTATCAGTGTTTTTTCTTCGCGAAAACGCCACTGAAACTGCCACTCAAAACTGCCGGCAGTTACTTCACCTTCAATCGTGCCTTTTTGCCAAGATTGACCAGTAACCCGGACATATGCAGTAGTTTCAGGCAAAGGTCTCGAACTCACCCTTTTGTTTCCGCGTTTGTGACTGCGATCGTGCGATTGTTGTAAAGGCTCATGGCTTTTTCTACTCCTTGATGGAGGCTAAGTTCCACAGCTTCTCTAACCAGTTTAAGCACTTTTTCTAATAACTGAGTTTCATCTGAGGAAAACTTTCCTAAAACGAAGGAAATCGTATCTTTCTCGTTCTTAGAAGCATCGGTTTGAGGTTTGCCGATGCCAATCCGCAGGCGAGGAAATTTGTCTGTACCCAAATGAGAAATTGTCGATTTCATGCCGTTGTGCCCGCCGGCAGAACCGGCAAGCCGCATTCTAATTTTGCCGATCGGCAAATCCATATCGTCGTATACTACTAACACGGACTCGGGAGGTATTTTGTACCAATCAGTCGCCGCCCGAATTGATTGGCCGGAAAGATTCATGTACGTCAGCGGTTTCAGCAAGCGGATTTTCTGTCCGCGCGGTCGGTTTCCCTCGCCAAATATACCTTGAAATTTGCGATTTTCCGACAGTGAAACCTGCCAAGATTGCGCCAAGGCATCGACAGCATTAAAGCCGATGTTGTGTCGGGTGCGATCGTACTTTGGTTCGGGATTTCCCAAGCCAACTATTAACTGAGGAATTACTAACTCTGTGGGTATTTCCGACTTCTGAATCTTGTTCATTTAACTGTCGGCGGTATCTTCCTTGGGAGTAGCAGCAGCGAGTTTTTCAGTTTCCGGTTTGTTGCTAGTTGCGACTGCTTCCTCTAACTGCTTGGCTTCCCGTGTGAACTCCGACTCAAAATCCCGCGAAGCATCTTGAAAGCCCCGAAGTGCCTTCCCGAAACTCCGACCGATTTCTGGTAATTTTTTGGGGCCGAATACCAATAGGGCGATCGTAAAAATTACTGCCATTTCCGGCAAACCAATGCCAAAAATATTCATTGTTTTTTCTCCTACACTTTGTTTAATTAGTTAGCATTTCATACAGATCCCGTAATGGGAAAGGGCAAGGAAAAATGGGCAAACATAGCTTCTACCCTTTCTCCTCTACCCTCAGCTTTTACTTTTAGCCTTACTTTTCGGTGCTCAATTTTTAGCGGCCGAGACTCGACCAATCAACATCCACATTCTCCAAAATCAGCGAAGAGTTGTAGATTTGCAAAATAATCAACAAGAACACGAAAAACAGTCCAATGAATGCGCTCATCAATAGCGTGGTTCCCCAACCGGGGGCTACCTTGCCGTATTCTGAGTTAAGGGGTTTGAGTATATCTCCTAACCAAGTCCGTTGTGCCATAAGTAACCTACAATGAATCTCTACAGAAAAGTTTGACATATTTTCACCGCTTCTAAAAACCTATGTAAATCTTTTCTTTAAGAACAAGATGTCACAGAAGTCCAAGTCCACGATGTAACTTCCTCAAGGTAAAAAGTAGTGCATTACTGCTTGCTTATTGCTCGGCGGTTGCTTAACTTTAAGCATGACCACAATTCCTTAGTTAAAGTTTACGACCTTGAGGGGGTAAATTATTCAGTTGTAGTGGGATGATTAATTTGTGTTAGGTGTTTTACGGCTTTTACCCCGTCTAAGCCTTAACAACCCGCATTAATCCAGCGTTATCAAATCATACATTAATTTTGCCACATCGGCGCCCAAAGCCGAAATACTGAGAATTAGAGCTTCTAATCCTTGGTAAACCTAGATATTCCGGCTACTGCTTGTTTGCCCCTAATTGCGATCGCAATTTCTCAGAAATCTGCATGGGGGACTGTCAGAAGCGGGAGTTGAATTGCCTCTCATACCGTACTCCGCCTAAAATAACTAGATTTTCCGATAAAATGTGATTTTTTGTAATATTATGGAGTGAACCACTCATAATTTATCAAAAATATGGAACCCGCAGCAGTTCTTGGCATCTCACTGGGCTTGTGTCTGGTGGCAATGACCGGCTTCTCGATCTACACGGCTTTCGGCCCTCCCGCTAAGGAATTGAGAGATCCTTTTGAAGAACACGAAGATTAAGGAAGGAAGAAGGAAGAAGGAAGAAGGAAGAAGGAAGAAGGAAGAAGGAAG
>ENA-OFDP01000312-OFDP01000312.1-metagenomes-genome-assembly--contig:-NODE-312-length-22467-cov-24.796404_pt1 | contig 22467 bp, 25 predicted proteins | sample MGYA00153389_OFDP01 | MGnify analysis MGYA00153389 | reverse complement strand
AACCGTTTCGCTAGAAGTAATTGCCGAGGTTCAGGCAAAAATCGCACCATTAATCCATAACTGAATCGCTGGGAAATGAAAGAAGCAGAAATACCTGACAGAAATATCTTTATGATGTGCGAGTCGTTGAATCGCACCGCTCTCACCGAATTGCCCGTCGGTTATTCGCTCAGAAATTGTAGGCATGAGGAGTTAGGTATATGGAAAATGATGCCCTTCGATCGTCCCGATTTAGCAAAAGAATATGACGGCTTTATGACCGATTACTTTACAGCAACTTATGGTGGAAAAGAAGAACTCTTTTTTGCTAAAACGTTATTTGTTTGCGATCTGCAAGATAAACCCATCGCCACTTGTTTAAATTGGAAAGCGTACGACGAGTTCAATACGATTCAATGGTTCAAAGTCCTCAAAGAATGCGAAGGACAAGGCATTGGCAGATCTTTACTTTCAATTATTATGCGAAAACTAGAAATGTGTGATTATCCTGTTTACCTTCACACACAGCCATCTAGTTTCCGGGCAATCAAGCTTTATTCGGATTTTGGGTTTTCGTTGCTTTCAGACGATAAGTTCGGCATCAGAAAAAATGATTTGGAGGAATGTATGCCGATTCTGGAAAATTTTATGCAGAAAGAATTTTTCAAGAGCTAAGAATTACTGCGGCTCCGAAAGAGTTTATTGATGCGATGGATAAATATAATACAAACCAATTCTGAGATCGAAATTTCATGATAATATAGCAGCAGAAAAACGTAGGGTGGGCACTGCCCACAGACCATTTAGAGCCGAAGCAATAAGAGTTTAAACTTTTGATTCGATTACCTACGGTACGCTACGCGATCGAGCAACCTCTTCATCAATCGATCGATACTAGTAAACCAAAACATTTATTGATATTTTGACTTCAGTTCCATTGCAGCACAAAAGCTCTCAAGACTATTCATTTGGTAACGAAGCGTCAAAATCATCTGGAACTGTAAATTCACCTGCACACAACCCAAATGGTCGTAATTGCTTATTACTATCGATCGGTCTAAGTTCCGCGATCGCCTTATCTGCTTGAACGATCGTAAAACTCTCGCCTGCTTCCACTTGACGTAGATATTTTACAGGATCGCGCTGAATTTCATCAACTGTCACATTTAACATAAAAAAGTCTCAATATAAGTTTAATGATAATATAATATCTCACTCAATTGTAAATGATGGATCGAGATCTTATTTCTGAATTTGACTTCTTACCCACAGCCGAAACTCTTTTACTAACGCAAGATAATCTATTGTTGTCGATCGCTGCAACCAGTTAGCAACCTCTGAAATCGGCAAACTTATAAAAAACTGACTAGTTTGGGTGGCAATATAAGTACCATTCTGTAATTGTTGGATGACCAAAGATTCCCCATTATAAATCCAGACTTCTGCTACTCCCAGATCTGCATAAACTTGAAGGCGATTTTGAGAACTGCTAGTAATATCGATTTCTACAATCAGATCCGGTGCGGGATCTTCCGCCATATTTAATCTTCGCTTGCCTTGAACCGCCGCAATATTGCGAATGTAAAAACACTCATCCGGTTCTACCCCGATCAGTTTCGGTTGTTTGAAAGTAGTCGATCCGAGAGGATAGATGTTTACTTCCAACTCTTCAGCGATAGTTTCGATGAAACGACCTAAGACTCGCTTATTGAGTTCGTGTTCTGGAGAAGGAGCCATAATTTCTAGATTACCACGATTGTAGGTGAGGCGGAGCCGACGATCGCTCAGTTCCTCTAGCAGAGTTTCGTAGGTTTTCCAGCTAATCCCCGACAGGCGAATTATCTCATCCGGTGGTGCAAGTAGCGTTGCCGTCATAGCTTCAACTGAAATTGAATACTTTTATTTTAAGCTACACACTCGCGATCGAGTAAAATACGACCCAACGATTAAAATCTTCCTAACGCTTGGATTTCTGGAAGTATTTTAAATTAGTTAAACTCCGCTGATAGTTAAAATTGTCGCCCTGCAATTTAAATAAACCTACTGCAATCCGTAAATCGGTAATTGCGCCCAAACAGTCGCCCATTTGATGACGAGCGATCGCGCGGTTATTATAAGTAATGGCTTGCTCTGGCAAAATACGGAGCACCTGAGAATAATCGAGATAAGCACCCCGATAATCTTTCATATTTAGCTTGGCTGCCGCACGATTATTGTAAGCGATCGCCCGATCTGGATCGAGGCGGATGACTTCGGTATAATCAGCGATCGCGGGGAGATATCGTGACAGTCTAGCATGTAGTATCCCCCGCTGAAGCCGAGCATCGAGATCCTGGGGATTTTGCTGCAACGTGGCATCGAGGCTGGCAATAGTTGGCGGCGTAGGATCGGGCGTGACAACAGTTGGCTGCTCTATTTCTGGCTGAGTGACATCGGTTGCGGCTACTGCCAATAGTGGCATAAATATCAGCGCGATCGACGTGATGATACCGAGCGGGGACAATAAATATTTAGTCATCAGGGATCGTTTCAAATCGAACTTAATACAATCTACAGTTATTATTGTAACTTTGCGCCAGCCAACTTCGGAAATAATCCTGCCGAGTCAATATCGCCACCGTTGCCGTGATATAGTTGCCACGTTCATCATCATTGTCGATCTCAGGTACCTATGACTTGGAAACACAAATTGGTTGCTACGACGATCGTTTTGAGTGGCATCAGCTTTACACCTATTGTTCAAGCCCAAACCGCCAACAAAGGGTTTTCTGACTTTGTGTCTGGCGCGGGTACGATCTTGTATCTGGGTGGTGGTTCCTTATTGCCTTTGCTTACCGATGGAGCTGATGGTGGACAACATACACTAAGGATCGTCGATGCCGTCGGTACGAGTGCAGCTTTGTGCTATGGACTCAAAGAAGTAATTAGATCTCCCCGCCCTGACAATGAAAAGGAACTCGATAGTTTTCCCAGTTGTCATGCCACCACAGCTTTTGCACTCGCCCGCGTGCAGAGTCACTACCATCCTGACTATGCGATCCTTTGGTACGGTGGAGCAGCATTAATTGGCTATTCACGCCTAGATCTAAACCGTCACCGCTTTACCGATGTTTTGATTGGTGCAGGATTGGGTTATCTAGTTGGGGAAATCGAATTGGGACAAAAACGCGGTTTGCTCCTGTTTCCCCTCATTCGCCAAGATGCTCAGGGGAATACAGTGTATGGGTTGCAGGTTAAAGGTGAGTTTTAGAATAGGGGGTAGGGGGTAGGGGGTAGCGTAGATCTGAGGGTACCCTGGGTCTAGACTAGCACTAGTATAGTTAAACTGGTGCAAGATGTGAGTTTAGAGAAATCCGACATCAGGTGTTCTGTACATAGCACCTGTGATGTCTTAGTTACCCTCTACCCTCTACCCTCTACCCCCTAATTCTTAACATTTACTGCCAAAAGTGGCAGATACATCCAAAGCAGTCTAGAGTAGAAAGTAGTAGGTGGAGACCATCGATCGGAGGTTGTGAATGAGTCAGCAGAATCCTTATGAGCAGCTAGGGGTAGCAGAAGATGCCACCTTTGAAGAGATTCAAGCTGCTAAACAACGTGTAATTGCCCAATTAGGTGGCGATCGACAGTTACAAGATAACGTAGAAGCAGCTTATGATGCGATCTTGATGGAACGGCTCAAGCTCCGTCAGCAGGGCAAAATCAAAGTGCCCGACGGGATTAGGTTTCCCGAAAAGTTAGCCACTGTCGTGCCCAAATTTTCATCCCTAGCTGTTGCTAATCCCAGTTGGTTAAGTGATAGTTTTGAACGCCCTAGTCAACAGCAAATTTTAACAACTGCTGGTGTCTATACAGTACTAGGTGGAGCTTCATTAGTTCCAAGTATAGCCAATACGGGATTACCGACATTGATCGCCATCGGGGCTGGATTCAGTCTGTATTTTATCAATCAAAAGCAACGTCGATTTAAACGCGCTCTGTTGGGCACTTTACTCGCTTTAATTATCGGTACTGTGGTAGCTAGTGTGCTAGTAAATACTCTACATCTACCAGTCGATCGGATTGGCATCCCAGGTGAAGTTTTTGCTGGGTTGTTGACTTTCCTCCTCCTGTGGACTGTAAGTAGTTTCACAAAATAAGTCACTACATACTTCCTTTCTAGTGTCAACTTAGACATCTAGTGTAGGGGTGGATGGTGAATGGTGAATCACGGATGTTTATTTCTTCGGTGGGAAGGGAGTAATTAACTTGTAGGGGTGCCAACGATGGCACCCTGGATGTAAGATGTGACTAATATTTATCGGCTGGCGCAAGCTGCGATCCGCGTAAATTTGTATCCAACTATCAATTACTTGTACTGAGCGTAGTCGTTGGCGTTGGCGTAGCCTGCCGGAGGCACAGCCTGCCGTAGGCATAGTATCAACTATCAACTATCAACTAATTTAACAAGCTAGCCACAGCATTAATGATTAGTTCTGGTTGGTCGATCCAAACGAAATGACTGCTATGATTAGCTAAGATCTGCTCTGAGTTGGTAGATAATTTGAGTAGATCGAGATGGATGCGATCGCGAACTCGATCGGCTGCTGGTAGTGATAAGAATTTGATGCCGAGTAATGGTCTGAGAAAGGTTTGAGATTTAATACTAATTATCGGTATGCCTAAATTATTGGCTACTTTCAGTTGTCTGCCACTAGTATCTAAATTCCACATTTCTCGTCCCATTGTAACCCAATGACGAGCAGAATAAAAAGATCTTTTGACATATTGTAGATCGATCGCTGAAAACTTTTTCAGTTCTGGCTTAATTAGCTCGAATGTACCTAGAGTACCCACTAGTCTAACGATCCCTAAGGCTGCACCAATCGAGACAAAGCCAAAACTAACAGTAAAAAATGTCTTGAGTAATCCCACACTCAAAGGTAATGCTAGCATCGAATCCTCATGCAATCCATCGGTGAGAACCAACCCTAGCACATCGTCAGCATATTGATGAGCATACAAGCGCATATTATAACTACCAAAGGAGTCCCCCACTAAAATATATGGTGGTGGGATATTGGCTATAGTCAATAATTGATGCAATTCATCAACAATCTGTTGACTAGTACGCGGTAAAAATGAACCCTCGCTCCAGCCATAACCAGATCGATCGTAGATACAGACTCTAGTTAATTTAGCAAGTTCACTAATTAATAAATAGCCCTCAACGCCACCTAAACTGGCATCAACAATAACAGTAATATCTCCCGTTCCTCTGCTTTGTAAATATCTAATTTGACGATCGCGAGTCGGATATAATTTGCCCGGAGGTGGTGGATTGCGATCGCGATAACTAGCAATCTGATGATAAATTGTCGTAGCAGCAAGCCCGATAATCTCGATCGTCTGAAGGAGTGATAAGCTATTAAACATCTGTATCGATCGCTATAGATCGACCATTATACTTATGTGGCAATGGCAAACTTGGTCGGGATTACCTTATTTAACCTGCGATCTACTCGCTGACTGGCAACATGGCTTTTTTACCCGTCAGTTTGCTCCGCGCGAACCCCATGAGATGACCCCGATTTTGGCGGCGACTGCTACTACTCACCGTCTCAAGCAGGTACATGGCAATGTCGTACTTACCCCAACCGAAATCTCTAGTACTGCGGAGGTAGAAGCCGAAACGGGTAACGCCCTAGCAGATGGGTTGTTGACAGAACAACACCAGCAAGCTGTCTGGGTGGCTAGTGCTGATTGTAACCCGATCCTGATTGCCAATCGTCAGACTGGCAATGTAGCGGCGGTACATGCTGGCTGGCGCGGTACGTCCCTAAATATTGCCCCGATGGCAGTAAAACGGTTATTGGCAAAGGGCGGAAGTCTCGCCGATATCATCGTCGCGATCGGTCCAGCGATCGATGGGGAAGTCTACCAAGTGACTAGCCAAGTAGGATTGGAAGTATGTCGCTCGATCGCTCCACAACCCCTCTCTGGCGACATTGATGCCGATCTGACCATTTTCCAAGCCCTTCCCAATTCACCCCTACTCCCAGACGTACAAGCAGGGAGAGTGCGGCTAGATGTGCGTCGGGTCAATCAACTTCAACTCGAACAATTAGGCGTAGATCCGCAACAGATCTCGATCGCCCCCCACTGCACCTATCAAGAACCCGAACACTTCTTCTCCTATCGTCGGGAGAAACTCAAAAAAATTCAATGGTCGGGAATTGTCAGTACCTAAACAATTTGATACAATCTGTATTATTATCGTCGATCCGCTCCGAACGACGGTGCCAACCAACAGTTTTTAGATATAATAAACGAAAGTAGATCGCTCTGAGCGGAATGTCCCTACCTTTAGGGGCAAATAAAGTTAATCGCCGAATTTGTTCGACTAACCAAAATATTTAGAATCTCATGTACTTATCCAGTTGGCATCGATTTAGAATCTAGCAAGTAATAATGCCCAGTTGAGGGCAATAGATCGGTCGATGCTTACTCACTTTTCACTATTAGATTACTAAGATTCGCCCAAAAATCTCACTCTCGATCGCGAGGATCGAGATTTACAGGATCGGGAGTAATAAAAGAGGGTAAGTTGCGACCTACGCATAGTAGACCGTTTAGCTTTGCATAGGTTGTAGAAAATCGCCGCACCAAGTATGCACCATAACCATTCCACCACTCTTAGACATGCAAAATCCCACATCAAACCAGGATATCCAGCGTCTTGAAAACAGCATGGACGCAAATGTCCTCGGCGATACGAATATTAACTCATCGAAAATATTGATTACTCCCAAGGAACTAAAGGAAAAGTTACCAATATCGCCTGAGTTAGAGCAGCGAATTGCTGACTATCGCCGACAGATTCAAAAAATTCTAGACTTCCAAGACAATCGTAAATTTATTGTCGTCGGCCCATGCTCTATTCATGATATTACAGCAGCCGAAGAATACGCGCACAAACTCAAAGATTTAGCCGATCGAGTCAAAGATAAATTCTTGCTGATCATGCGAGTTTATTTCGAGAAACCTCGCACCACAGTCGGGTGGAAAGGATTGATTAACGACCCAGATATGAATGAGTCCTTTGATGTTGAAAAAGGCTTATATACTGGGAGGAACTTACTCTTAAAAATCACCGAAATCGGTCTGCCAACCGCCACAGAAGCACTCGATCCAATTATACCTCAATACCTCGACGAATTGATTTCCTGGGCGGCGATTGGTGCCCGCACTACCGAATCCCAAACCCACCGCGAAATGGCAAGTGGCTTATCAATGCCCGTCGGTTTCAAGAATGGTACTGATGGCAGTGTCAAGGTAGCATTAAACGCCCTCCAATCAGCCAAACAACCCCACAACTTTCTCGGTATCAACAAGAAAGGACAAGTCAGCGTTTTTCAAACCAGAGGTAATGCTTACGGACACATTATCTTGCGTGGTGGTGAAGGTAAACCCAACTACGATCCAGTCAGTGTTCAAGCAGCCGAAACCGAACTCAAAAAAGCCAACTTGCCATCGCGAATTGTAATCGATTGCAGTCATGGCAATTCTAATAAGGATTATCGTCTCCAACCGATCGTCTTTGAAAGCACGATCCAACAAATTATCAACGGTAATACCTCAATGGTAGGGATGATGTTGGAATCCAATCTTCACGAGGGTGGACAATCGATTCCCACAGATCTTAGTGAGTTAAAGTATGGTGTATCTGTAACTGATAAATGTATCAATTGGGCAGAAACCGAACGGGTTATCCTCGCTGCTTACGATCGACTGTAGATTTAATTAACTCAGATCTTGTGTGTGACGTAAGCCCGACTCCAAGAAGTCGGGCTTATTGGTTTTTGCCGCAGGTCAGACCAGATCGGATGATCACCCGCTCGGCATTCAATTAAATACTTTTTGATGAAATTTGAGAGATTATCGACTACCGCTAAAAACAAGGTAATTGTGACAAGATGTGCGATCGACTATCCCACATTCTCCACCCGATCGCGATAAACTAGAATATTGCTCTCTTGTTGTTCAGAATTTTATGTCGCTGCCGATCGTTGCTATTATAGGTCGTCCCAATGTGGGTAAATCCACACTCGTCAATCGTTTGGCGGGAGCGCGGGAATCGATCGTGCATGATGAGCCAGGAGTTACCCGCGATCGTACATATCGTCGGGCATTTTGGCAAGATCGTGAGTTTGTGGTCGTCGATACGGGTGGACTCGTATTTGACGATGATACGGAATTTTTGCCGCTGATTCGCGAACAAGCGATGACAGCTCTCTCTCAGGCGAGTGCGGCGATTTTCGTAGTAGATGGACAGCAGGGAATCACGGGCGGAGATCGGGAAATTGCTTCCTGGTTGCGCGTCCAAAAAGTCCCAGTATTTTTAGCAGTTAATAAGTGCGAATCGGAAACAGTCGGTGCGCTCCAAACTGCTGATTTTTGGCAGTTAGGGATTGGCGAACCTTATGGTGTATCGAGTATTCATGGTAGCGGTACGGGGGAATTATTAGACGAACTAATTCTCAGTTTACCCGTCATGGAAGAAGTCGATGTGCCAGAAATTCGGATCGCCATTATTGGACGACCAAACGTCGGTAAATCCAGTCTGCTAAATGCTTTCTTGGGTGAGAATCGATCGATCGTCAGCCCGATTTCGGGAACTACTCGCGATGCGATCGATACTTTGATTACTCGCAATGATACCAACTATCGGTTGATCGATACTGCCGGAATTCGGCGGAAGAAAAACGTGGACTATGGGCCAGAATTTTTTGGCATTAACCGCGCCTTTAAAGCGATCGATCGTTGTGATGTCGTCCTCCTAGTCCTCGATGCTGTCGATGGTGTCACCGAACAGGATCAAAAATTAGCTGGACGGATTGTCGAAGAAGGACGTGCTTGTGTAATTGTTGTCAATAAATGGGATGCTGTTGAAAAGGATTCCTACACGATTTATGACTACCAAGATCAGTTGAATAATCGGCTCAACTTCACAGAATGGGCTGAAAGTATCTTTGTCAGTGCCCTCACCGGACAACGTGTTGATAAAATCCTCGAAATAGTCGATCGAGCAGTCGAACAACACCGTCGCCGCGTCACTACTGCAACGATCAACCAAGTACTTGAAGAATCCACTAGTTGGCACAATCCCCTCGTCACTCGTCAGGGTAAACAGGGCAAAATCTACTACGGTACTCAAGTCAGCGCACAACCACCCACCATCGCGTTATTTGTCAACGATCCCTCGCGATTTAACGACAACTACCGTCGTTATATCGAGAACCAGTTTCGGACTCAACTCGGCTTTAGTGGTACTCCCTTACGCCTCCTCTGGCGCGGGAAGAAACAACGCGAAGGCGAAAAGATCGTCAACCGCGCTACTAGAGTCAAGGCGGCTAAGTAGCTATCTGTGAAATCGATCGTCGGGGCAATTCATGAATTGCCCCGACATTTACTAACACTTAACACCTAAAGCCTAAAGCCTAACCCCTAATTAATGGATCTACTTCGCTCCTTACCCATTGGATTATATTTAGAACAGCCACTGACTTGGCTGCATCGTCTCGATCCGCGAGTTAAACTAGGCTGGCTGTTGAGCTTTTTGCTAGCCCCGATCCTCGCCAGTGCGATGTGGAAACTGAGTTTAGTCGCACTGCTAGTAATTATTAGTATTCTGGCTGGTATCCCTTGGCGCGCACTCAAACAGCAGATGGGCTGGTTATTGCTAGTTGGTAGCGCAATCTTCCTGGTGGGGATGTTCGCGCCAGAAACGATCGATGTCAGCCATCAACTCCGCTCCCCCGCAGATATCGGTACAGAGATCGCCCAACCATATCAATATGTATTATTTAAAATTGATACTGGCGCAATCCACCTCAAAATTACCAAAAAATCGATCGATAGTGCGATCTTTGCCAGTACCCTAATTTTTACACTGGTATACAGTACCACCATTTATCTACTCACCACCGCACCAGAAGAAATTACGACTGGATTAGAAAGTTTAATGGCACCTCTACGCCGTTATCAGATCCCTGTCACTGAGATTACGCTCACTCTGACTCTAGCTCTGAGATTTATTCCCTTGGTACTAGAAGAGATCCAAAACTTAGTGCGATCGATCTATACTCGCGCGATCGACTGGCAAAAATTAGGACTCAAAAATAGTGCTAAAATTTGGCTGACTGTATCGGAAAAACTCTTGGAAAATCTGCTAAACAGAGCCGAACAAATCGCGATCGCCATGCAGGTACGCGGTTTTACTACTCCCAATACTCACTTAGTCCAATGGCATCAATTAAAGTTAGGTAAAACTGATTTTTTATCAATAGCACTTATGGTCGTATTCTGGACAGCTAGATTTACTATTGGCGGTCAATTTATTTAGGAGTTGACACAGCGGACGGTTGGGTTTTAAACTAATCTAGTTTCGTCTTCGTCGATCGGACTGACCCGCCCCTACAACACCCAACTTTGTATTTATCTATCCCCCTCGAACATCGAACTGGATCGCAAATATTCGATCGATTATTTAGACATCAGCCAATCGCTACCCTCTTAGAAAGCCCAGCAAATAATACCGAGCATTCGGTATTGACACGATACTCGATCTGTGCTGGATTGCCACAGACGATCGATCTGCAACCACAGATTTTTACTCCAGCAGTCGGGCAAATTTTAGACTGTTTGCGCGGGTTGTTAGCGACGAAAAATCAGCAAGAATCGGATTTACCCGCACATCTACCCTTTACTGGTGGCTGGTTGGGTTGGTTGGGCTACGAACTCGCAGGGGAAATCGAAGCACTCCCAGTGCGTCAACCAGATCCCTTACCATTCCCTGTAGCGTATTGGTATGCGCCCAATACGTTTGCCATTTTAGATCACTGGGAGCAATTATTATATTTGTCTGCACATACAGCCGCAGAACTAGACGAACTTATCCTCAAATTAGCGCAGCCACCGATCGAGAATCACGATGTTTTTCAGAGCCAAACTCATCAGGATTTACATTTTTTTACATCAGAAGCCCAATATCAACAGGCAATTATTCAAGCCCAAAAATATATTCAAGCTGGGGATATCTTTCAAACTAATTTATCACTGAGATTTAGTTCCCAAACAAATCTCGACAGTTGGCAAATCTATCAACGACTGCAAAGTATCAACCCTTCTCCATTTGCCAGCTACTGGCAAACACCCTGGGGAGCGATGATGAGTTGCTCCCCCGAAAGACTAGTTCAACTCCAACAACAGCAAGCCACAACTCGACCGATCGCCGGAACTAGAAAACGCGGTCAAAATCCAACCCAAGACGATCGATTAGCCACAGAATTATTGACTAATCCCAAAGAGATTGCCGAGCATATTATGTTAGTCGATCTCGAACGTAACGATCTGGGACGTGTCTGTCGGTGGGGTAGCGTCAAAGTTGATGAATTACTATCGATCGAGCGGTATAGTCACGTCATGCACTTAGTTAGTAATGTTACTGGAGAATTAGATCCCCAGTTTGACTCGATCGATCTGATTCGCGCCATGTTTCCAGGCGGCACAATTACTGGCTGTCCAAAAGTCAGATGTATGGAAATCATCGCCGAACTCGAACCATTTCCCCGCAATTTATTCTATGGCTCCTGCGGCTATCTAGATCGGCGCGGTCATCTAGATTTAAATATTTTGATTCGGACATTGCTGTATCATAAAGGCACCGTCTGGGGACAAGTCGGCGCAGGAATTGTCGCCGATAGCCATCCCCAACAGGAGTGGCGCGAATCGCTCCAAAAAGCTGCTGCTCAAATTGCCGCACTGGGTATGATAAATTAACAGCGACATCTAGCATGGGTGTAACCTCTGTATGGGAGAATCGATCTGAGCATTCCAATTCCGTATTCTTATCCTCCTTGCCGTGACTTCCGAAAACTACCTCAACCACCCTACCTTTGGCTTGCTCTATCGCATCTGCATCGTTGAGGAAAACCAAGAACTATTTACCACTCTCTACGCACAGCGAGTTTTTTTTCTAGTCTCCAACACTGCTAACGGATTGTCGTTTCAACCTGTGACTCGTGCTGATGCGCGGCTGACAATCGATACCCGCATTCGTCTACTCAGACGCAATGGTCAAATTCTCGAATATCAACAGCTACAATCAATGATGCAGCAAAATTTTCCAGGCTAGAAGTTAGGTTTTAGATTTTAGTTAGGATAGAAGGTAGTTAGACAGTTGACAGTTGACAGTTGACAGTTGACAGTTGACAGTGAGGGCAGAGGGTAGAGATGATGTGTTGGAACCTAAATCCTAAGCCTAAATCCTAAATCCTAAACCTAAATCCTAAAGCCTAAATCCTAAATCCTAAATCCTAAAGCCTAAATGACCATCGCGCATAATATTGAGACTATTCGTCGAGATTTACCAGCTTCAGTAAAATTGATGGCGGTAACTAAGCAAGTATCTGTAGCTCAGATGCGAGAAGCTTATGCAGTCGGGATTCGGGATTTTGGCGAGAGTAAAATTCAGGAAGCACAGGCAAAACAGCAAGAATTAGCCGACTTACCGGACATTTGTTGGCACCTGATCGGGCATTTGCAGGGTAACAAGGTACGCAAAGCAATACAGATATTTGAGTGGATTCACTCAGTAGATAGCCTCAAACTACTTCGACAGATCGATCGAGTCGCTGCGGAATTAGCAACCAGCCCAAATATCTGTCTCCAAGTCAAAATATTGCCCGATCCCGACAAATATGGGTGGACGATCCCAGAGTTACTCGCAGATTTACCCCAAATTAGCGACTGTGAGCACCTCAAAATCAGAGGCTTAATGGCAATTCCCCCACTCGACTTAACCCTCGCCCAAACTCAACAATTTTTTGAGCAGACACGAGATCTCAGCCACCAAATCGCTCAACAGCCTGGATCGAATCTTCAGATGTCCGAGTTATCGATGGGCATGTCTGGGGACTATCTACCAGCCATCTCTGCTGGAGCGACAATTATTCGGCTGGGAAGTATCCTGTTTGGATCTCGTATAGACTATTGATAGCAGAGCACGAATACTCATAAAAGTCACTTTTCCACGTATTTATTTAATCCATCTTAAATAAAGCTGTTGATTTAACTAGTGGCAATTTCTTCTCAAACTACAATAATTGAAAGCGTTACGTAGTATGCGCGGGCACTAACAACATGTAACACCTAAGTATCACCATGACTGGGTAAACTAAGTAAATACACATAATACCAGTCCCATCCTAGTATCGATCGCTACCGATCGAGCTATTTCAATACCCAATGGGTTGGGATCGACGTTGTGCAACCACGCCAACAATGAACTAAAAAACCCTAGTTAGCACTTCTCCCCCTGGAGAATCGGGCAGGATTTGAATCAAAAATTTAGATTTTACTTCTAAGTAAAATAGCTTAATAAAACCAAACTACACATCAAGATAAGAGTGTCTGCTTCTTAAAGACTTTCTTAATACTTGTAATTTTGTGATATTATGCTCGATATATTGGCAATGCTTGAGTATTTTCACTGCTCCCTTCTTTAGGAAGAGGCTGTGCCAACGATGAGTTTAGTCTATTTACGCTCACGAACTTTAAGTAATTATACTGAGATAACAAACAACCAATCCTCTTTTGACGTGCAGAACGCTGCATTAACCAAAAAGGCGATCCCAAAGGTTGTTAGGCTTACCGCCAACAGCGAGCCTGTTCCAGCATGAAAGCATTGCGCCAAAAGCATCCATACCACCACGTCAGGGCACAGGAGTATTAACAGGTGAACGTTATTAACAAATTCAAAGATTTTATGGGTTTGAACGAAGAAGAGTACAGCGATTATGATGAAACAGATAGTGATGCCTATCGCGGCGACTATCATCCTCCAGAACCTCCAACCCCGCAGCCAGTCGAAGAAGAACGTCGTGGTTTCCGTCGATCGACCACGGAGACACGTGCAAGTAAAATAAATAACGTTGTTGGGATGCCAGGTATTATGCACGGAATATCAGAAATGATCCTGATCGAACCTCGCTCTTTTGAAGAAATGCCTCAAGTAATTGATGCTCTCAAAAACAGAAAGTCGGTGATCCTCAACATGACATTAATCCGTCAAGAAGAAGCTCAACGAGCGGTAGATTTTGTAGCTGGGGGCACTTACGCGATCGACGGTCACTACGAACGGATTGGTGATAACATCTTCCTGTTCACACCAAATTGCGTCCAAGTCAGTACTCCGAGCCATGTCATTCATGATGCAGCGAACCCGCCAGCACCATTACCTCAGACAGTTCGGAGCACTCGGAGTAGTCAATCTGCCTCCGCTTGGGGCAACGAGCCGATCCACGCAGCTCAATAAATTTATCACTATTGATGGCAACTGCGGCAGGTATCGATCCTTTCACTAACTGCAAGTAGTAATTTATGTCCGTCAAATTAGGTGTAATCGGTGGCGGGGTAATGGGTTCGGCCATCGTATCCCGCTTACTTACTCAAGGTACTTATCAAAGTACCGACATCATCATCAGCGAACCCACACTCTCACAACAGGCATCTCTCCACCAACAATATGGAGTGGAGGTGACTGGTGACAACAATTTGGCGGCTATGGCTCCAGTATTATTACTGGCAATCAAGCCCCAAATTTTCGAGCGAGTTGTTGCGGATTTAAAACAACCCAATCCCTCACAATTAGTCATTTCGATCCTGGCGGGAGTCAGTATCGCCCAGTTAGAAAGGGCATTTCCAGATCGAGCAGTCATCCGCGCCATGCCCAATACCCCCGCAACTGTCGGAATGGGCATCACCGCCATCTCTGCATCCCAGCATGTCCAACCACAGCATTTAGATTTAGCTACTCAAATTTTTCAAGCCGTCGGGGAAGTAGTCACCGTTCCAGAATCCCTGATGGATGCCGTAACTGGCTTGTCTGGTTCGGGGCCTGCCTATGTCGCCATCGCGATCGAGGCTCTAGCCGATGGGGGAGTCGCCGCTGGTCTACCACGTCCGATCGCCGATCGACTCGCCTTGCAGACCGTTTTAGGTACTGCCCAGCTCATCAAAGAATCCAACCTCCACCCCGCCCAGCTCAAGGATCGCGTTACTAGTCCGGGCGGAACTACGATTGCGGGAATTGTCAAGTTAGAACAATCGGGTTTTCGCTCCGCACTGATTGAAGCCGTTATTGCCGCAGCCAACAGATCTCAGGAGTTAGGTAAATAATTGATAGTTGATAGTTGATAGTTGATAGTTGATAGTTGATAGCGATTCGCCGCACATAGGGTTCCCCGAGGGTTTAGCGGCTCGCGCTCCTTTAAGCAGGATGCTCTGAACCCTTACTATTCGGTAAGTAGTTGGTAGTTGTTCGCGCTATTGCCAAGCAAAAGTCGATCGTTCAATTCTAGTCAAGTTACCTCCAGCCCTTAACTCATGGCTTCCAATCGTAGTGCTAAAATCGATTCCCGAACAACAACATCTCAGCAAATCGAACAGATCGATTCTCCCCCAGAGCGGCTACCCCAACAATCTGTTTCACCATATATTTATTTAGTGCGGCTGATTATTGGTGGATTGGGCGCAAGTACGATCGTTGGTACCGCGATCTCAGTAGTGAATCCACCCCAGCAAATTGCTACCAAAATAGAGCCGCCTTTAGCTACGCCTAAACCGATCCAGATCGATCGTCTCACACTCACACCAGCTAGCCCCAGCCTCAACGATCGATTGCAGGCGATGAGCAAGAAAAATAGTAAGCTAGATTCAAGTTACCTATTCGTGGAGATCGAGCGGGGGGAACATAGCGAACAGGGAAGCGATCGAGTATTATCTGCGGCGAGTACGATTAAATTACCGATTCTGATTGCCCTATTTCAGGATGTCGATACGCAGAAAGTGCGATTAGAAGAAAAACTGACGATCGACAAAAAATCGATCGCTGAAGGTTCTGGAGATTTGCAAGCGCAAAAACCTGGAACTCAAGTAAGTATCCTTGTCGCTGCAACCAAGATGATGACCATCAGTGATAATACCGCAACAAATTTACTGATCGCGCGGTTAGGCGGAAAAGCCGCTCTCAATCAACGGTTTCGGAATTGGGGACTCACAGTTACCACCATCAATCAGCAACTTCCAGATCTCGAAGGGAAAAATACCACTACAGCCGGAGAACTTGCTCGATCGATCGTCGCAATCGATCGCGGTAAAATCGTCTCAGATCCCTCCCGCAGCCAGATCTTGAGCATGATGAGCAATTGCTCGCGCAATACCATGCTACCCAAAGGTTTAGGCGCAGGCGCAAAAATTGCTCACAAAACGGGTGATATCGGCTCGATTATCGCTGATGTCGGTCTGATCGAGCTACCAACAGGTAAAAAATATGTTGCCGCAGTATTAGTCAAACGCCCCTATAATGACCCTGCTGGCCCCGAACTAGTCCGCCAAATGTCCAAGGTTGCCTATACATATTTTCAGCAACCTCAACCTAGCGCGAAGCGTTAGGTTTTAGGTTTTAGATTTTAGGCTTTAGGTTTTAGATTTTAGGCTTTAGGTTTTAGGCTTTAGGCTCTAGGTTTTAGGCTTTAGGCTTTAGGCTCTAACATTATCTATACCCTCTACCCTCTACCCTCTACCCCCTACCCTCTAACCTAACTGTCAACTGTCAACTGTCAACTGTCAACTGAATTATGCACTTATTAATTCCCGCCGCTGGGATCGGGAAACGGATGCTTCACGATCGCAATAAGCTACTAATTACCCTCCTCGGTCAACCATTACTCGCTTGGACACTAATCGCCGCCGAACAAGCTGCATCGATTAGCTGGATTGGCATTATCGGACAATCAGAAGATCGATCGGATCTCGACACTATCCTCGGCAACATATCCCTATCCAAACCCGTCCAATTTATCCAGGGTGGTAAAACTAGACAAGAATCGGTTTACAACGGCTTACAAGGATTGCCAGATAGCGCAGAGCGAGTATTAATTCATGATGGAGCTAGATGTTTAGCTACACCAGATTTATTCGATCGATGTGCCGCTGCGATCGCGACCTGTCCCGGACTGATTGCGGCGATCTCAGTCAAAGATACAATTAAAATTGTAGATAGTGCGGGGATAATTGTAGACACACCCGACAGAGCCAATCTTTGGGCTGCTCAAACTCCCCAAGGTTTTGAAGTTAAACTGCTCAAAGCCTGTCACGAAAAGGGACGCGCTCTCGGCTGGGAAGTGACTGATGATGCCGCATTATTTGAAAAATGTAGTCTACCCGTCACCATCGTCCCAGGTGAAGAAACCAACCTCAAAATTACCACCCCAGTGGATCTCGCGATCGCGGAATTTATTCTCAGGAGTAGAGACTAGCACGAACCGCTACCCCCTACCCTCTACCCCCTACCCTCTACCCATATGAACCTGGGGAAATTCCTCACTCGCGCCAGCATTGCTCTAATTACCACACTTGCCACTAATATTCCGCTGATGGCAAGCGAATTGGGGCCAGAAGTAGTCTTAAAAGCTGTATATTTAGGATTGCGTCAAGTAGACAGTACGCGATCGAATCCCAAAGTGAGATGGAATGTACCGAATGGAGTGTCCAGCCCTTGCGGACGGATATCGGGTAGCCTGTATTGTCCCCGCAACAATACGGTTTATCTTACCCAACAACACATGCGAATGGCTTATGAATATGGGGATGCAGCCTTGGCTTATATCCTCGCTCATGAATATGCTCACGCAGCGCAGACAATTGGTAGATTCAGACCGAGAACTATTACCCAAATCGAACTCCAAGCTGATTGTTTAGCTGGTTTTTATATGGGCGCGATGCCCAATGTTACATTCGATCGACAAGATATCGAGCAAATCGCCGAGATTGCCTATCAAGTTGGAGATTATGAAGTAAATAACCGCCAACACCACGGCACACCTCAGCAACGCGCTCAGGCTGTGTTATTGGGCTTTCAAGCATCACAACAAAATGGCATCGTCGCCTGTCGGGTGCAGTAGAAAATCTCAGATATAAGTGCGAAAATCTAAAAGAGTAAATATTAATGTAAGTACAGCATGAAGATTGCGATCGCGGGAGCGACTGGATTTGTGGGTAGTCGGTTAGTCGAACAACTCCAAGCGCAGGGACATCAAGTTATCATTTTGACTCGGAGTCCCCAACAGGCAAGCAACCGCTTTGGGCAAGCGCAGATAGTTGGCTACAATCCACTCAAATCGGGAGAGTGGCAACAGTCGATCTCTGGCTGCGATGCCGTAATTAATTTAGCTGGAGAACCGATTGCCGAAAAACGTTGGACACCAGCTCACAAGCGATCGATCCTCGACAGTCGGCAACTAGGCACCCAAAAAATTGTCGAAGCCATCGCTCTAGCCACCATCAAACCCCAAGTTCTGATCAATGCCTCCGCGATCGGCTACTATGGCACCAGCGAAACTAGTAAATTTGATGAAACTAGTCCCGCTGGCATGGATTTTCTGGCCGAAGTATGCACCGCATGGGAGAACGCCGCCCAAGCAGTTACCGCCAATGGTACCCGTGTAGTCATCCTCAGATTGGGAATTGTCTTGGGTGAAAATGGTGGCGTATTAGGCAAGATGTTAGCACCCTTTAGTGCTTTTGTCGGCGGGCCGATCGGTAGTGGCAATCAATGGTTTTCCTGGATTCACCGCGATGATGTCGTGAAATTAATCATCGCTGCACTTAACGACACCAAAATGCAGGGTGTTTACAATGCGACTGCGCCCAATCCCACCACGATGACAGAATTTGCCCAAACTCTAGGCACAGTGATGAATCGTCCCTCCTGGCTCCCAGTCCCCAATTTCGCCCTCGAAGCGATGTTAGGCGAGGGTGCAATTGTCGTTCTCCAAGGACAGCAAGTAGTCCCCACCCGAACGCTAGCTCAAGGCTTTAACTTTCAGTATTCCACTCTCAAGCCAGCTCTGACGGCAATTCTAGGAAGTTAGGTTTTAGGCTTTAGGCTTTAGGTTTTAGATAAGTGAAGCACCTTTTCAAGACAGGGGCACCTCTACACAATTCACCTGTAGCAGGGTGGATTAATTGTCAGGGAATAAAATCTAGATCCCCAGTATTTAGTCTTCACCCGCCCTGAAATGAATTTCGGGCTAACGGCAAAAGTCCATTGAAATGGACTGAAGAAAATTTTCTAGCGACAATTAATCCACCCTGCTACACAATTCACCTGTAGGGGTGCCCCTTGTGGGTACCCTGGATCTACACTAAGTACTAGTATATTTAAACCGTCTTGTCTAAAGCCTAATCCCTAAAGCCTAAAGCCTAAAGCCTAAAGCCTAACCCCTAATTACAATCGCTTCGATCTGTGCGATGTTTGTCTCGCGATCGACGGCTGTAATCGCCCACCGCAGGGGTTCGCCCCATTGTTGGAGTGTGGTTTCGATCGCTGTATCTAGCTCTCCTAGAACGGCTTTGATATCCATCTCAATCTCGATCGATTCAATAATCATGTAAGTTCAGATGCCTAATTTTATCTCTATCTGCTCTCAATATCTGACTCGATTGCTCATCGTAGCTGGGATCTGGTTATCGCTGGGCATAAACGATTTCACCCTAGCGATCGGGACTCAGACCAATTATAGTCGGATCGATCTCAAAGGTCGAGACTTTGCAGGTCAAGATCTCACTGGCGGCGTATTCGTATCGGCAGAAATGCGCGGTGTAAATTTTAGTGGAGCTAATTTAACCAATGCCATGTTGACAATGGGAGTCCTGCTCAAGACAAATCTCTCAGGAGCCAATCTAACTGGTGCATTAGCCGATCGAGCCACCTTTGATGAAGCCGATTTGACTAATGCTATTTTAACCGAAGCCACCCTGACTCGATCGCGATTTTATGGTGCCAAAATTACTGGGGCTGATTTTACCGATGCTCTGATCGATCGAGCACAAGCCAAACTACTCTGCGAAACAGCCGATGGGACAAATCCGGTAACTGGAGTCGCCACCCGCGATAGTCTGGGTTGTCAGTAAGTTAAGAAATAAGGAATAATAGAGAATAGTGTAGCGATCGGCATGGGCAATTGAACCCCCAACCACTATGGTGTATTTAGTTGTGGTTGATGCTTTTCCCCAAATTGTAAAGATTTGCCAAAGATCCTCATATTCTCTGACTTATTTCTTCACTTGTGGCACCCAGAGTAGATAAACTACTCTAATAGAAGATATCTAAACATCCTTTTGCAATTAATATGAGTGTAGTTAGTCAAGTTATTCTCAAAGCCGATGACGATCTGCGCTACCCCAGTAGCGGAGAACTCAAAAATATCCAGTCATTTCTGCAAACTGGCGAACAGCGGATTCGGATCGTTACCACTCTAGCAGAGGGTGAGAAAAAAATTGTCGAGCAAGCTAGTAAGCAGTTGTGGAAGCTGCACCCTGACTATATTGCACCAGGTGGCAACGCTTACGGACAAAAACAACGCAGTCAGTGTATTAGAGACTATGGTTGGTACCTCCGATTAGTCACTTATGGAGTACTAGCTGGAGATATCGGACCGATCGAACAAATTGGCTTGATTGGCGTACGGGATATGTACAACTCCCTCGGCGTTCCAGTTGCAGGTATGGCTGATTCGATCGCCGCACTCAAAGAAGCATCTTTGAGCCGCCTCAGCGAGGAAGATGCCGCCGCCGCCGCTCCCTATTTTGACTACATTATTCAAGAAATGTCCTAATCGCCATTGACTGTTGAGTGTTGGTACATTTTACGGATCGATCCAACAACCCTCAGCAATCCTGGGGGTTATTTCTGTACTGATATAAATGAATTTAATTGAGTTTCTACTAAAAGCATCTTGGAAGAGCGTACTGGCTGCTGCCATTACCGGATCGATTAGTGGTATCGGTAGTGCTGGCGCGATCGCCCTCATCAATCACTCGATCGGTCAAATTAGCCCAACTCAGCCCCAAGCACCACCGCAACTATTATGGGGCTTTTTAGGACTAGTTACCGTCGCCTTGACTACCACTTTGATTTCACAGTTTTTGTTAGCACAGTTGGCGCAAGATGCCATCTACAAACTGCGGTTGCGGATTAGTGGTTGGATTTTGGCATCGCCATTGCGACATCTAGAAGAACTTGGGAGTAGTCGCCTCCTGGCTACTCTGACAGAAGATATTCAAGCGATTTCCAGTGGTGTATTTAGTATTCCGACGCTGTGTGTTAACGCTGCGATCGTGATTGCATCTTTGGCTTATCTGGGCTGGCTATCGATGTGGGTGTTGCTGGGGACACTGGTATTTATGGGCTTGTCAATTAGTCTGGTGCAAGTGCTAATCGATCGAGCAGTTCGATCGTTTACCGCAGCTAGGGAAGAGAATGATGCCCTGATGCAGCACTTTCAAGCAATTACCAACGGCATCAAAGAACTCAAACTTCACTTCCAACGTCGTGAAGATTTCGTGCAAGAGGACTTACAAACCACCGCCGCTACTCTGCGCGAATATCGGATTGGCTCTCAACGGGCGATCGCCTTGTCTGGCGGTGTGGGCGAGTTATCATTCTTTGTATTATTGGGATTATTAGTCTACGGCTTACCCCAAATTCAGACAGTTTCTGCCGAACTACTATCGGGCTATGTGCTTACCATATCCTATCTGATGCGACCGATCGGCAACACCTTGGCGATTTTACCCAGTCTGACTCAAGCAGGTGTAGCACTCCGCAAGATCGATACTTTAGGGCTATCTCTGGCTAGTCGTGCGGAGACATTAGCGCGGATCGGTACAACCGATCGTCAATTCAAGCAGATCGAGATCCGTCAAGCTACCCACAGCTACCAGCTTGCAGGGCAGGAAAATACTTTTACACTAGGACCTGTCGATCTGACGCTCTATCCTGGCGAACTAGTATTTATCGTTGGTGGTAATGGTAGCGGCAAATCAACTTTAGCAAAGCTGATAACTGGGCTATATGTGCCCGATGCTGGTGAAATTTTGTTAGATGGCATCTTAGTTGACGATCGCAATCGCGAATTATATCGGCAGTTATTTTCGACAGTATTCGCGGACTTTTATCTATTCGATCGACTTTTAGGTTTAGGGCTACAAGATTTAGACGCACAAGCCAAAACTTATCTAGAACAACTCCAACTCACCCACAAAGTCACCATCGAAAATGGTAAACTTTCCACCACAGCTCTATCCCAAGGACAGCGCAAACGCTTGGCACTCCTCACAGCTTACCTCGAAGATCGCCCCATCTATTTATTTGATGAATGGGCAGCAGATCAAGATCCATTTTTTCGAGAGATTTTCTATCAGCAGCTATTACCAGAGCTAAAACAGCGCGGTAAAGCAGTACTTGTCATCAGCCATGACGATCGCTACTTTCATCTAGCCGATCGATTACTCAAACTCGACTACGGACAAATCGTTAACAGTTGACAGATGTAGGGTGTGTTAGGCGGCTGCCGCATGAGCACCAATGTTTAATACCAGGGA
>ENA-OFDP01000309-OFDP01000309.1-metagenomes-genome-assembly--contig:-NODE-309-length-22506-cov-5.531335_pt1 | contig 22506 bp, 21 predicted proteins | sample MGYA00153389_OFDP01 | MGnify analysis MGYA00153389 | reverse complement strand
GGGCGGAAACCGCCGGAGTTCTTGTGGATGAATTTTCCGGCGGAAACTTACCGAGGGTCTCACGCCGCCAACGCGTGATGCTCGGAGTCATCACTCAGCATTTGGATCTGAATTACCTGCCGGAGCCCCCCGACGACGATGCGCGGATGGCGCTGGCACTCATGCGGGAAGGGCGCGCGCTCAAGCATCCCGCCTACGCCTTCCTTTCGCTTTGGAGAGTCCTCGAAACCGCGATAACGGCGCCCAAGGACCGCGCAAGGTGGGTTGAAGGCGCAATCCCGAGACTTTCTCGACACGGGGCAAAGGAAGCAGTCGAGCGGCTCACCGTCCGGGGCATCACTGATGTTGCCACACACCTCCATAATGAGCGCCGGCATGCAATCGCGCACGGGGCCCGAAACCCGCGGATCGATCCCGACGACGCCGAAATTTCGGAGCAGTTGCGCGAAGAGCTCCCAGTCGTGATGGGATTAGCTGAGCTGGCGATTGAAGAGCGTATGGGCGTTCAGACGAGTTCTACCGTTTTCCGGGAACACCTTTACGAGCTCCGAGGCTTCAAGGAGCGCATTGGAAGCGACTTGTTGGAACGCATTTTTGCTGACCCTGAAGGTATGATTGGCGAACTTGTCGACATGCCGAAGATTGAGGTCGAATTGGATGGGCGAGAGCCCTACGGACCCCTCGCAGGAATGCAGCCAGCCTTCATCGGTGCCGAGGGCCGCAAGCTCGGGTTAGCCTACCGCGCCGTAAGCGGACGCGTTCAAATCGAGTTTGCGTTGGATTTCGATGAAGAGCGACTACACTTCGACTGGCAGAGAACCCAAGCGGGAGACGATGGGAGCGCTGCCTCGGCATTGGAAATGGCTGAGGTCAATCGGTTCACGCTGGATTACCTTGGGAATGGGAAACTGCAGCTGTTCGAGACCGGAGAACGAAAACTTCTATCTCGCAAGGACGCCTTCATCCCTGAGAACTTCATGCCTAACCACGACTGGTTTCAATCCGGAATTGCGCGATGGAAAGCGGAAGCTGAGCGCCGTTCCTCGGGCGGAAACTAATGCCCCAATCCCCCTCCAAACCTGCTCCACTCGCAAACTCAAATTACCAATAAGTGTTGGATTGGCTTTTTTAAGAAGCTTGCTGGTGCGGCAGGATTCGAACCTCCCACGATAGATATTCAAAGCGGATGCGAGCGAGGTCCGCTTTCAGGCAACACGAGCCCAGCGATGAACGTCAGCAATGGGCGCAAAGCGGACATTAGCGAGGTTCAAAATTGGCAAGCTAAAGCGCATGTTCTACTCCAGCCTCTTTGCGTCGAATATTGTGCTCCCGCCGTTGGACCATTCCGTCTCCGTCACCCAATAATAGCCATCGCCCTGTCGCCATATTTCTCGGCCGCTAGTCAGGGTAAAGCGCGCTGTCGGGTCGGGATGATCGAAGCAAACCGTCAGCTGATCGACGCTGATTCCAAAGCGCCCAAGCACCTCCCCTTTGATGTACTCCAAGAAAGCCATGTTCGGTGGCGGCTCCCCGATAAACTTGAGGGCCTGAGAAGTTGAATCGACCTGATCGGCGTATTTTCCATTGGGAAACATTGAAAGTTCGTGGAGATAGTCAACGACCCAGGGCGCATCTCGCGGAAGCCACACCCTGCCCTGTTCGATAATCGCCGTTTGCGCTCGCATGCGCATCTCCTTGGTGCCTTCGGCCCGGACCGCGATGATTTGGTGAAGTCCCTCCCGCTTCAATTCCTGGATTAGCTGCGTTCCGGCGCTGGTATCTTCGATAAGGACGTTGCCCGCCCTCCAGCGTCGGGCGAGATCGACAACCGTGCGCTTGAGGTCGGGGTATTCGAGGCGAGCACGAAAGACGTCCAGGAGCACAACCCGTTTGTCAGGCGTCACCCCCCAGGTCGTACACACGCTATAATCGTTGGCCTCTTTGATCTTCGAAGCGCAGTCCCAGCTCTGCACGATCTTGATCGTGGTAGGCTTGGCGGCCAAGTCATAGCGGGGAAACCACTCGGCTTTGACGATTCCCCCGCCGGCCGGTGATGGACGCTGCTGCATCTGGGCGGCAAAATCATAGGATCCCATCACCGCCTTACTTTCAAGAAGGCGGGCGAGCGATTCGCGGTCAGAATGGAGCGGTTCGCCTTCGTGGCGGACCACGATCTCTGTGCCTCGAAATGACCGTATTTCATGGCGCTCGTCGGTTTCCGCGATTGCTGGAAGCGACAGCAGTTCCCAATGCCCCTGTTCGAGTAAATGACCAACCAGATCATCTTCGTGGAGACGCTGCATGATGACCACGATAGCGCCGCGTTCCTTGTCGTTGGCACGGGTGGTGGCAGTGGAGTCGAACCAGCGATTGACGCTCTGGCGTTCGGTTTCCGAGGCCGCTTCGGAGGGTTTGAGCGGATCGTCGATGATGATAATGTTGCCGCCGCGACCCGTCAGCATGCCGCCAACCGACGTGGCGAGCCGGGTTCCGCCAGCGACTGTTCGAAGCTCTGATAGCCGCGAACGCGGGCTGTTGAGACGGGTTGGAAATACCGACTGATACCAGTCGGAGTTCATCAATCGCCGGGTATCGCTGGCCATCTTGTCGGCGAGGTCTTGCGAGTAGCTGACGCTGACGATTTCGGCGCGGGAATCCCGGCCAAGGATGAATGAGGGCAAGGCAACCGAAGCTATCAGCGACTTGCCGTAACGCGGCGGGATATTGATGATCAGTCGGCGAGTACGCCCCTCGATAACGTCTTCAAGACGATTGGCGATGAGATCGAGATGCCAATTCCATTTGAGCGAGGCGGCACCAAGCATTTCGCTCATTGCGCCACGGCTGAAGAAAGCAAAGTCCCGCCTTAGGAGTGCATGCAAATGCGCTTGGGTCACGATCGGCGCGTTCATTTTGCTTCGCTTTCATAGATTGTCATCAACTCAGCCAGAAGGAAGTCGTCGGTGTCGCCTACGGCATCCGCCGGGCCGGCGAGTTGGCGTCGTTGAAGATACTCGAGCAGGAGTTTGCCGAACTGACGGTCAGCACCCATGGCCTTGGCCACCAGCTGCCTTAGAAACACCTCTTCCTTGGTTATCCTGCGTGACTTGCCACGTTCGGTAACCTCCATCTTTTCAGCGAGGATGCGGTCCAGTATCTGCGACAAGGTGGGGGGCGACTTCCGTCGGCCGGAAGGGTTGCCGGAGGCGCCTTGCTTGAACCGTGTCGCCTTGGGCGGCTTGCCGTAGCCGACCTCATAGAGAGGCTTAGCCATGGGCGTGCCCCTTCCCATCCCCGGCCCGCTCGAGTGCTAATTCGGCGTAGGTCTTGCCGTTATCGAGGTGGACCGCTTCCTCCCCGCTATGGCGTTCAAAGCGGCGGATGATCACATCGGCATAGATCGGATCAAGCTCGATCCCGAAGCAACGCCGGCCAACCCGTTCGGCAGCGATGATCGATGTCCCTGACCCTAAAAACCCGTCGATCACGATATCGCCCCGGGCGGTCACATCGAGCATCATGTCGGCGATCATCCTCACCGGTTTGACGGTCGGGTGAAGCTGGAGCAGGTCGCCCTCGTCGGAATGTCTGAAGGTGCCGATGCCGGGGTAGCGAAATATGTTCGTGCGATTCCGCCCGTGTCGCCCAAGCTCGACATTGTTGCGATGGCGACCGCGGCCCGCCTTCCAGAGGAAAACCAGCTCGTGGGCCGATCGATAAAGGCTGCCCATCCCGCCACCGGTGCCCTTGTCCCATACGCAGACATTCTTGAGCTCGGTGAATGCCCCCTCACCTGCTGTCTGCATTTCGCCGAGGTGACGCCAGTCGATGAAGGCGTAGTGGAGTGAGCCTGGGCGACTATGGTTCGCCATATTTTGAAAGGCGGTCTGCAAAAAGTCGGTGAATGCGTCGCGATCTAGTTCGCCCGAGGCTTGACAAAATTCGCGATGCTGGACCTTTCCCATGCCCGAGACGTGGCCACCAATTTTCACATTGTAGGGCACGTCCGAGCAACTCATCACGGCTTGCTCGCCATCCATTAGTGTGGACCAGGCCGTGCCATCGAGAGAACTGCCACAGACCAATCGGTGCGATCCGAGCTGCCAAACATCACCGACACGATTGACGGGCCGCCCGTGCGCGGGATTGATCAGCTCATCGTCGGGATCGACTTCTACTTCGCGCTTGGGCGGGTCCAAAATGAGATCGATCTCGCCCATTGAATAGCCGGTCGCTTCGATGTCGAGAGAAAGACCTTCGACGGTCAGCCATTTGAAGTTCTCGGCGAGCAGGCCGGTGTCGTTGTGGCTCATATCGGTGAGCCGATTGTCTGCGATCATCAGTGCCCGAAGCTGGTGGGGATCGAGATGGGCCAATCGCACGACCGGAATCTTGGCGATCCCCAACTTACGAGCCGCGGCAAGGCGCCCGTGCCCGGCAATCAACCCATTGTCGTCGCCGATAATGATAGGGGTGACGAACCCGAACTCGGTTATCGAGCGGATGAGGGCCTTGATCTGGCGATCCGGATGAAGCCGCGGATTAAGCGGGTTCTCCGCGACTTGCTCGATCGGCAGATATTCAATGCTTAGGTCCAGCGACGCGGTGCTGTGAGCAATATCCATTTCTACGATCCTTTTGAGTGTGAAATGTCACTTAATAGGTCATTCTCAGTCAGAATAAGTCGGTGCTGGATCTCTACTGGCGACCCGGCTTGATTGGCGGCGCTTCCATCGCCCAGGCCACCCACTGAAGCATGAGGCGCCTTAAAGGCAGCAGTCGGCGGGGAGCTTCGCCGAAAAACCTTTCCACCGGTTCAAACATCGGAAGCCCTTCGCTAGCTTCCTCAGGGCCGACTACGTCCACCTGCCCCCATTTCTCGCTCCGGCGATCGTGCAACCGGATGAATATCTCGTCACCTAGGATCGTCACAATGCGGCCGCGGCTTTTAACCCAATCCTGATCGATCGCGGCGGTGGGCATCTCACGCCATGTGTTTGCATACAGGCTGCGCATTTCACCCCGCTGCTTTACTAGAAGCGCGGCAATGTCCTTCGGCCGGAAGCCAAGATCGAGACCGGTGACAGCGATGCCGGCCTCCATTAGGTCGTAAAAATCATAGGCTATCGACTTTCCTGGCCCACTTGCCTGTCGAGTGGTCGCCGGGGGAATATCCAAAGCTCGAAGATAGCGGACGTGATTTCTCAGCCGAATATCGGGCTCGCGTCCATAATTGACGGCCCACAGCAGCTGTCCTTGCGTAAGAAGCAATTCGGGGACTTGATGCATAATGAGCCAACCTTCATGTGCGTTTTTACACTTAATAAATACGCCATGTCTTTTCTGCCGTCAATGCCACCAGGTTGGGCGATGGGTTGTCTGATCGCGAGGAACACGTTTCCCTGCTTGAGGAGAATAAATTCCCTGCTCGCGTTGACGGGAAGTGGCGTGGGAATTGGCGCAAATCACGGCACTTCGGCTGCATTCAACGCTTGGAGTCGTGCAAATTCAGCAAAAATTCCCAGCAAATTCCCTGTTAGCTGGGAAATTCATCTGAGACTCGTTCGCATCGCACTGCCTGCGTCACCACTTGCGCCAACTGTGTTACTCGCTTAATACACACGGATGAGCAATCTTCATCTCGACTCAATCGGCAAGACTTATGGTGGCAAAACCATCTTCGACGGGGTTACGACGCATGTCCCGAAGGGGCTCACGCTCCTGACCGGACCAAGCGGAGCCGGTAAGTCGACCCTGCTCAGGATCCTCGCCACCGCCGAAAAGCCCAGCCGCGGCAAATTGTCATGGAAAGGCGCCGCGCTTCCCGGCGCTCGAACCCACCTCCGCCGTGCGCTCGGCTATGCGCCTCAAGCGGTCGATCTTCCCGACGATCTCACCGCGCGTGAATTTGCGATGCACATGGCCGCGCTCAAGGGGCTCGATCTTGCCGCCGCCGATGCGCAGTTCGGCGCGATCACCCACGCCATTAACCTCCATTCTGACATCAACCAGCGGATCGCGACCTTTTCGGGCGGGATGCGCCGCCGGCTGGTGTTCGCCCAGGCCTTGCTCGGTGAGCCTGAGCTGATCATCCTCGACGAACCCACCGCCGAACTCGATACCCATACCGCCGCGCTGATCGAGGCGCTGATCGTCGAGCGCGCCAGCAAGGCCTCAGTGGTCATGACCACCCACGCCTCCGCGCAGCTAACCGCACACGCTGCAGCCAACTGGCGCGTCGAAGGCGGGCAGGTCATCCCGACATGAGCGCGGTCGCGGTCGCACGCTCGGAAATGACTACCAGCCTCACCCGCTATTCGCGCAGTTGGGGACTATGGCTGTTGCTGCTCGTCGCGCCGATCGGTGCTCGCTTCATGATCGCGCGCGACGACGGTTCGGGGATGCAGGTCGCGATCGGCGGCCATCTCCCGGTCATGACCTCGGCCACGCTCGGCGTCTGCCTCGGGATCGTCGTCTCGACCATGCTACTGCCGGTCGCATTTCTTTATCTCCGCTCCAACGTCACCCGCTGCAATCCATGGCAGGTCGATGAGGTTACCGTCGCTCCGCGCCCGGCGATCATGCTCGGGCGATTTGCCGCCGACGCTCTCGTCCTGCTCGCCGCACTGACCACGCTGACCGCCGCCGGCTGGCTGCTCGGCTGGCAAATCGTTAGCGGCCCGTTTCAGCCATGGTGGATTGCGCTCCCCCTGTGGCTGGTCGCCGCGCCGGCCCTGATCGGGCTCGCCGCGCTCCGGCAAATCCTCGATTCGCGTCCGCTCGGCCGCCGCGGCTTCGGCGAGCTGATCTTCTTCATCGTGTGGATGACCTCGCTGGTGATTCCGATCGCCATGGCCGGACGGCCGTCGAGCTTTGCGGTCAATATGGTCGATTATCCGGGCTTCGTCCGCCCCCTGGTCGCGGGTTCGCCTGGCACCGGCAATGATTTCTCGATTGGCGGGAGCGAGATCAAGCCCGGCCGGGTTCCGCTCGATGCGGAACGTGGGATCGGTGCCTCGGGCTACATCTCCTCGCGCTTGGCCTGGGTCGCGATCGCCATCGCTTTGACCGCAGTGGCGAGCCTGGTCTACGCCCCGCACAGCGCGCCGCGCCGTCGTCGCCTCGCCGCATTGCGCGCCCGACTACTTGCCGATGGCCCGCCCCCGCCGGCGATCACTGCTTCTCCCGCCGCGCCCGCCAGCCGGTTCCCGCTGGCGACCCTGCTACGGGCGGAATTCCGGCTGATCGGTGCGGGAAAACTGTTCGTTTACCTCGCCATCGCCGCCGGCTTGCTCGGCCTGCTCCCCGATTTCCGGCATATCGGCAGCCCGGCGGGCCTGTTGCTGCTGATCTTCGGGCTTTGCGCCCACGCCGGACGGAGCGAGGCGCGAGGCCTGCGCAATCTTACCGCGACCACTGCAACGCCCCCCGCATTGCGCCGCGCCACATTTGTCGTCGCTGGAACCGCCTGGGCAATCCTGCTGGCGATTCCCGCCGCAATTGCCGATCTGTCGATCGATCCGATCATCCTTGGCGCAGCGACCGGTGCCGCTGCGGCGCTGATCGCAATGCTCCTGGCAATGATCAGCGGGTCAGGCTTCGCTGCGCGAATGGTATTGCTGATCGCGTGGTACGCCTACCTCTCAACTTGATCACATCCGCGCCCACGCCACCACCAGCGACCCCACCAGCACCAATGTGCTCGCCCCGAGCGCAATTGCCGCCGAGGCCCCCGCCTTGCGCGCATAGGCCAATGTCACGCCGATCTTGACCGTCATGTTGGCCACCACCGTCGCCGCGATGGCGATCGCCGCAAGCTCGTTGCCGATCGCGCTCACCGGCAATCCTCCCGCGGTGACGATCGAGGTATCGACGTCCATCGATCCCATCAGGAACAGCAACAACGCGATTCCCTGCTCGCCGAATTCGCTTTGTGCCCAGCGCGCCGCCACTGCTGCGACCGCGACGAAGGCGAGGAAGGTCAGCGCGGGCACTAGCGCGATCGGGTTGCCCGGGGGCACGCCCTTGTCGCTGGTTGGCGCGCGACGATAGAGCCACCAGCCGACGCCCCACGCCACGATCAGCGCGGGCGCGACGATGATCGCCAGTGGCACCAGCATCCGCCCTGCCAGCACCGCGACCAGCACCAGCACGCGCAAATACATCACCGCCGTGGCGAGCGCGATCCCGGCCGGCTCTGCGCCCCCCGCCTGCTTGCTCCCCAGCCGCTGCGCGAGCGACTGGGTCACGGCGGTCGAGCTGTAGATGCCGCCGATCAGCGCAGTGGCGATCGTTCCGCGGCGCGCGCCGAACATCCGGTTGGCGATGTACCCGGCGAACGAGAAACCGGTGACCAGCACCACCACCCACCACAATTTGAACGGGTTCCACGCGCCATAGGGGCCGAATGCAGCATTAGGCAGGAACGGCAGCACCCCGAGGGTGATAATTGCGAACCGCGCCAGCGACTTGATGTCGCGCTCGTCGAGCCGGTCGACGATGCGGTGGACTTCGTTGCGTAGCGCCAGGATCCCGACCGTCGCCGCGCCCGCCGCCAGCGCCAGCCCGATCAGCCCGCCCCCCGCGAGATAAGCGATGCCCAGCGTCGCGACCGCTGCCACCGGGCTGGTGACGTCGGCCTCGGCCTTGAGCCGCGGCGCGTAGGCCAAAGCGAGCATCGCGATCGCGCCGAGCATCAGCACGGCGGCGACCAGGCCCTGCCCGAGCGATCCGAGCAATCCGGCGATCCCGCCGCCAAGCCCGAGCAGCGCGAACGTCCGCGCCCCGGCCACCCGGCGCCCGTCGGCCATGCCCTTGAGCGAAAATCCGCGTTCGAGCCCGACCAGCATTCCGATCACCAGCCCGACACCCATGCGCAAGCCCTGCTGAGCCCAGGTATCGAGGTTTTCGATCATTTCAGCTGCTTGGCGATCATGCCGTCAGCCGCTCCGCATGCCAGCGCACATGGTCGGCCATGAAGGTCGAGATGAAATAATAACTGTGGTCATACCCCGCCTGCCGCCGCAGCGTCAGCGGAATCCCGGCATCGGCGCAGGCCGCCTCAAGCAATTCGGGCCGAAGCTCCTTTTCCAGGAACGGGTCGGCAAGGCCGATATCGACTAGCAATTCCGCCACCCGCGCGCCATCCTCGATCGCCGCCACCGCATCATGCTTGCGCCACGCCGCGCGATCCTCGCCCAGATAATGCCGCAACGCCTTGCGGCCCCACGGAACTTGGCTCGGCGCGACGATCGGGGCGAAGGCACTGACCGACCTGAACCGCCCCGGTAGGCGGAGCGCCAGCGTCAGCGCGCCATGCCCGCCCATCGAATGGCCGGTGATCGACTGCCGCTTTATGTCAGCCGGGAAATGCTCGGCAACCAGTGCCGGAAGCTCGTCGGCGACATAGCTCCACATGTTGAAATGCCGGTCCCACGGCGCTTCGGTCGCATCGACGTAAAAGCCCGCGCCCTGCCCGAAGTCCCATAGGCCGTCGGGATCGTCGGGTACTTCCTCGCCGCGTGGACTGGTGTCGGTCGCGACGAAAATCACGCCCGCCTCGGCACAGGCCGCGCGAAACTCGCCTTTCTCGGTGACATTGGCGTGGGTGCAGGTCAGTCCAGACAAATACCACAGGACCGGCATCGCCCCCCGCGCCCCGCCCGGGACGAAGACACTGAAAATCATATCGGTGTGGGTCACCGCGGAGGCATGGCGATAAACACCCTGCACCCCGCCGTGCGCCCTGACTTCGCTAAGCGTCTCGATCATGCGTCCGCGGGCAGCCGATGAAGCGCGCACAATTTGTTGCCCGACGGGTCGCGCAGATAAGCGAGGTAAAGGTTGACCCCCATCCCCGAGCGAACCCCCGGCGGATCCTCGATCGCGGTGCCGCCAGCGGCCACCCCGGCCTTTTCCCACGCCTGCGCCTGCTCCGGCCCGTCGACCGCAAAGCCGATCGTCGTCCCATTGCCATGCGTCGCGGGCTGGCCGTCGATCGGCGGCGTGACGAGGAAAATCCCGCCATTGTTGAGGTAGACGATGCGCCCCTTGGGATCGACCCGCCCTCCCTTGCCGCCGGTCGCGGTAAAGATGGCATCATAGAATTTCTTCGACGCGTCGATATCGTTCGACCCGACCATCACATGACTGAACATATTCGCTCTCCCAAAATTCGTCGTCACTTACTCTCTAGCCCCTCCCCTTTGGGGGAGGTGTCGGCGTAGCCGACGGAGGGGTTCGTGCGGCCAGGACCCCTCCAACCCGCTTCGCGGGCCACCTCCCCCAAGGGGGAGGAGCCACATCAATACACCACCACCGCGCGGATGCTCTCGCCGTTGTGCATCAGCTCGAAACCGCGATTGATCTCGTCCAACGACAATACATGCGTGATCATCGGGTCGATCTCGATCCTGCCGTCCATATACATGTCGACGATGCCCGGCACGTCGCTGCGCCCCTTGGCCCCGCCGAACGCCGTCCCGCGCCAGTTGCGCCCGGTCACCAGCTGGAACGGCCGCGTGGCGATTTCCTTGCCGGCTTCGGCGACCCCGATGATAATGCTCGTCCCCCAGCCGCGATGGCAGCATTCGAGCGCGGTCCGCATCACCTCGGTATTGCCGGTCGCGTCGAAGCTGTAATCCGCCCCGCCGTCGGTCAGCTCGACGATTTTCGCCACGATCTCGTCGCGGCTAATGCCTTTCGAATTGAGGAAGTCGGTCATCCCGAACCGGCGGCCCCATTCCTCGCGGTCGGGATTGATGTCGACTCCGACGATGGTCTTCGCCCCGACCAGCCGCGCGCCCTGAATGACGTTGAGCCCGATCCCGCCGAGCCCGAACACCGCGACATTGTCGCCCGGCTGGACCTTGGCGGTGTTGGTCACCGCGCCGACCCCGGTAGTCACCCCGCAGCCGATGTAGCAGCTCGACTGGAACGGCGCGTCGGTGCGGATTTTGGCGACCGCAATCTCGGGCAGCACGGTGAAGTTGGAAAAGGTCGAACAGCCCATATAGTGGTGCAGCATCTGCCCCTTGTAGGAAAAGCGGCTGGTCCCGTCGGGCATGACGCCCTTGCCCTGCGTCGCGCGGATCGCGGTGCACAGGTTCGACTTGCCCGACAGGCAGGTTTTACACTTGCCGCACTCGGGCGTGTAGAGCGGGATGACATGATCGCCCACCGCAACGCCGGTCACCCCGGCGCCAATCTCGCGCACCACGCCCGCGCCCTCATGCCCCAGGATCGACGGAAACAGCCCCTCGCTGTCGAGCCCGTCCAAGGTGTAAGCATCGGTATGGCAAATCCCGGTCGCCATGATCTCGACCAGCACCTCCCCGGAGCGCGGCCCGTCGAGATCGACTTCGACAATCTCCAGCGGGCGTTTGGCCTCGAATGCAACGGCGGCACGGGTCTTCATCGGGTCACTCTCCTTGCGCCCCGCGCTTGGCATGGCGGGTTCGCCACGCCAAGCCCGTAGGCGGCGCTCAGCGCGAAAACACCGCGCCGTGCGGCTTGCCGTCGCCGGTCCAGCCGTGCGGCCATTGCCTGCCCGCCATGCTCAAACCCGGCTTGCCGTCGGCATCGCGGAACCCTTCGTCGATCGTCAGCCGCCCCGTCTTCATGTCCAGCTTGAGCACGTACATGCGATCGCCGGCCTTGCCCGACGTCACCACCAGCCGCCCGCTCGATGGGTCCCACGCCGTCCAGTGCGACGCATAATCGGGCGCGATGACCAGCCGCGACACTTCGACCGGCCGCGCCCCGTCGGCGATGTCGAGCACGACATAGCCGCCGATGCTTTCGACCGACTGGACCAGATAGTGACCGGCGATCGTCGGGACGCCGCAATAGGAGCCGGGAAACTGGTGGATCATCACCGCTTTTGGCCGGTCGGTCTCCATTCCGGTCACGCGCTGCAAGCCGCAGCTCAAGGTCTGGATATAGACCGCGCCGTCGGGGCCGATCCGCGCTTCCTCGGGATCGACATGGCCGCTGAGCGACGGGCCGGGGTCGAGCTTGTAAGTCCCGAGCAGCTTGAGGTCCGACAGGCGGAACAGCTGATAGGTCACGCTTTGCAACAGATGCTCGTCCTGCATCGGCGAATTGGTCACCAGCACCCGGTTGATCTTCGGCAGCGGAATCAGTGAGTAAGGCAGCAATGGCCAGTCGGGATGCGCCGGATCGGCATTGCTGACGGCGCGGAAGACCTTCCCACCATCGTCAATCTCGACCAGTCCGCCAGTCAATTCCTTGCCGCTCATCCCCACCATGTCGTGCATGCCCGCCATGTCATGGTCCATGCCGCGCCGTTGCTGGAAGCTGGCCAGCACATGGCCATTGGGAAGGCGCAGGAAACTGTGCGGCATCGCATAGCCGCCCATATCGCGAAACGTCGTCGCGACCTTGGGATGGAGCGGGTCGCGCAGGTCGAAGATGAAGCTGCGGTTGGCGTTGTGATCGTTGGCGAACAACATTCCGCTTGCCGGCATTTCATATTCGGTGTGGTGCGGGCGGATGCTGATTTGGTCGGTCGCGACGCCGGCCAGCAACTTGCCATAGCCGGGCGATTCCGGATCGGCATCGATCACCGCGAGGAAATCATTCCCCTTGCCCGCCTGGTCGCCCGAAAAGACGTACAGATATTGCCCGCTCCTGGCCTCCGCCCCGACTGACGCCAGGGCCAGCCCCGCCGCCGTCAACGCCGTCATCACATTCCGAAGCATCGCATCCTCCCCCGTTCCCCACTGCGTTTATGCGGCCCGCGCCCCCGCGCCTCAATCAGGCTTGGTCGCGGTGACGCGCAGGAAGGTCGCGGGGATTTCGGTCCGCCCCGGATCGCCGCTCTGGTTATGCGCTTCGAACAATCGGCCCAGCTCGCTGCGCAACTCATCTGCCCGCCCGGTCTGTTCGGCGGCGTCGAGCGCGTTCATCGTCGGCCCGTAAAAGCGCGTGAAACGATCGACGAACTCGGCTGGCGGACCATCGTGGCGAAACATGAAGCTGTCGCGCTCGCAGATGATCCTATCGTGCGGAATTCCCGCCTTGGCGAAGCGTTCGCGCACCTTGTCGTCCTGCCCCCACAGCATCGGGCTGACAAAACCCTCGGGCGGCGGCGGCGTGAACGCAGCACTGGTCTTGAGCACCTGCGCCACCAGGGTCGGGTCACCGGGGATCCAATTGCCCATCACGATCTGCCCACCAGGCCGGGTGACACGCACCATCTCGCTCGCGACACTGTCTGGATTGGGGGCGAACATCGCTCCGAAGATGCTCACCACGCGGTCGAACTTGCCGTCATCGATCGACTCTAGGTTGCTCGCGTCGCCCTCTTCGAAATCGATGTTGGTCAGCCCCGCCGCTTCGGCCCGGCGCCGCCCCGCAGCGACCAGATTCTCCGCGATGTCGACCCCCGTCACCTGGGCTCCGCGCTCGGCGGCGGGAAGCGCTGTGGTACCGTCCCCGCAGCCCAGGTCGAGGATCTTTTCGCCCGCGCCGATACCGATCCGGTCGACCAGCTCGGCACCGCTCTGGCGCATGCAATCGGCGATCTGGGTGAAGTCCCCTTTTTCCCACAGGGCCTTGTTGGCGTTCATTGCGTTTCTCCAAAAAGTGATGGGCGGTTCAATCAACATACACTTTTGCCACGCGCTTTCCAGATGAGCGCGGTTGCCAGCCCTGCTTGCCTCGGCCAAGCTGCGTGCTGGTCATCAAGGGGACATCTCATGGGTTTCGCAACGGGCAAACATGCGCTGATCACCGGCGGCGGGACGGGAATCGGCGCCGCCGCCGCGCGGATGCTCGCCGCGGAAGGCGCCAAGCTCTCCTTGCTCGGCCGCCGCCGCGAACCGCTGGACGCGATCGCGGCTGAAACCGGCGGCACCGCAATCCCCTGCGACCTCACCGACCGTGCCGCGATGGAGGCCGCCTTCGACGCCGCCCGCGCCGCCAACGGCCCGTTCGATTATGTCATCCTCAATGCCGGGATCGGCGACAGCGCGCCGTTCCTGCGCACCCCGCGCGCCACGTTCGATGCGATCATCGCCACCAACCTCACCGCGGTGTTCGACGGGGCGCAGCTCGCGATCCCTGACCTGCTTGACGGTCCCGACAAACGGCTGATCGTCATCGCCTCGGTCGCCGGGCTTCAGGGCGGGGCCTATGCCGCGCCCTACGTCGCGTCCAAACATGGCGTGATCGGGCTGGTCAAAAGCCTGGCGCTCGAATTCGCCAAGACCGGAATGACGGTCAACGCCATCTGCCCGTCGTTCGTCGCTACCCCGATGGTCGATGACAGCGCCGCGCGGATCAGCCGCGTGACCAAGCGCAGCGATGACGAATCACTCGCCGCATTGGCCGCATTGAATGCCCACGGGCGATTGATCACGGCGGAGGAAGTCGCCTCCTCCATCCTCAACCTGTGCCACCCGCTGAGCGGCTCGATCAACGGCGCGTCGGTCACCATCGACGGCGGCACCAGCGCATGAGCATCGACCCCTACAGCCTGACCCCGTCGCACTTCCTGTGGCAGTTCGAGGATGGCGTCGGCACCGTCACGCTTAACCGGCCCGAGCGCAAGAATCCGCTCACTTTCCATAGTTATGCCGAGCTCCGCGATTTGTTCTTCGAGCTTGGCCAGACCCCTGCGGTCAAATGCGTCATCATCACCGGCGCGGGCGGCAATTTCTGCTCGGGCGGCGACGTCCACGAGATCATCGGCCCGCTGACCAAGATGGACGATAGCGGCCTGATCCAGTTCACCCGCATGACCGGCGACCTCGTCCGTGCGATCCGCGCCTGCCCGCAACCGATCATCGCCGCGGTCGATGGCGTGTGCGCTGGCGCCGGCGCGATCCTGGCGATGGCGAGCGACATCCGCCTGGCCTCGCCGTCTGCCACCACCGCCTTCCTGTTCAGCCGCGTCGGCCTGTCGGGGGCGGACATGGGGGCGTGCGCCATCCTGCCGCGGATCATCGGCCACGGCCGCGCTGCGGAACTGTTGTTCACCGGCCGGTCGATGACCGCGGTCGAAGGCGAACGCTGGGGCTTCTGGAACCGGCTCGCCAACGACCCGCTGGCCGACGCGCAAGTTCTCGCCCACGAGATCGCGCGCGGCCCGTCGCTGGCCCACGCGGTGACCAAGCAGCAGCTCGACGCCGAATGGCACGAATCGATCGAAACCGCGCTCGACATGGAGGCCGAGGTCCAGGCCGAGCTGATGAAAACCAACGACTTCCGCCGCGCCTACCACGCCTTCGCCAACAAGCGCCGCCCGGAGTTCAAGGGTGACTGAGCGAAACCTCGTCATTCCCGCGAAAGCGGGAACCCCGCTTCTCCTTTCCGCGCAGGACGAAAGAAGCGGGACCCCCGCCTTCGCGGGGGCGACGACTTGGTGATGACCGGCCTCGATCTCGACTGGCCGTTCTTCGACACCCGCCACCGCCAGCTTGCGCGCGAGCTCAAAACCTGGGCCGCCGCCAACCTCATCGCTTCCCACTCCGATGACGTCGAAGCCGAAGTCCGCGCACTCGTCGCCAAACTCGGCGCGGCGGGGTTTCTCGGGCTGACCATCGCCGACGGCGCGCTCGACGTGCGCAGCCTCGCCATCGCCCGCGCGACGCTCGCTTATCACTCGGGTCTCGCCGATTTCGCCTTCGCCATGCAGGGCCTTGGATCGGGCGCGATCAGCCTGTTCGGCACCGCCCGCCAGCGCGCCCAATATCTGTCGCAGGTCGCGTCCGGCCAGTCGATCGCCGCCTTCGCCATGACCGAGCCCGCCACCGGGTCCGACGCCGCCAACATCGCCACCACCGCCACTCGCGATGGCGACGATTACGTCATCAATGGCGAGAAAACCTACATCTCCAACGGCCAGATCGCCGACGTCATCACCCTGTTCGCGCGGACCGGCGAAGCCGACGGCGCGCGCGGAATTTCGGCCTTCATCCTGCCCGGCGGCACCCCGGGTCTCGAGGTCGCCGAGCGGATCCACGCCATCGCCCCCCACCCGCTCGCCCGGCTCACGCTAACCGACGTCCGCCTCCCTGCCTCGGCCATGCTTGGGCTCCCCGGCGAGGGGTTCAAGGTGGCGATGCAGACATTGACCCTGTTCCGGGTGACCGTCGGCGCCGCCGCGCTCGGTTTCGCCCGCCGCGCGCTCGATGAGGCGATCGCTTTCTCTACCGCGCGCAAGCTCGGCGACGCCACCCTCGCCGACAATGCCGTCACCCAGGCCAACCTCGCCGAAATGGCACTCGCGATCGACGCCTCGGCCTTGCTCATCGCCCGCGCCGCTTGGGCGCAGGACAAGCCCGAGATCGCCGGCGACGATAACCGCCGCGCCGCCGCCATGGCCAAGCTTCACGCCACCGAGGCCGCTCAGAAGGTGATCGACATGGCGGTCCAGCTTCACGGCGGGGTCGGCGTCACCAAGGGGGCGGTCGTCGAAAGCCTTTACCGCGAAATCCGCGCCTTGCGCATTTACGAAGGCGCGTCCGAAGTGCAGCGCGTGATTATCGCCCGCGATTTGTTGAAGGAGCATCGATCATGAACATCCTCCAACCCCCCGGCTGGCCGCGGCCCAAGGGTTATTCCAACGGCATCAGCGCCAGCGGGCGCACCATCTACACCGCCGGGGTGATCGGCTGGGACGAGCGCGAAATGATGGTCTCGCACCGCCTCGACCTCCAGTTCGAGCAAGTCCTGAAAAACATCGTCGCGATCCTCGCCGAGGGCGGCGCGAAGCCCGAGCATGTCGTCCGCATGACGGTCTACATCACCGACCGTCCGGCATATCTCAAACTGCGCGACGAGCTCGTTCCGATCTGGAAAAGCATCATGGGCAATCATTATCCGGCGATGGCGCTGGTCGAGGTTGCAGGGCTGGTCAATCAGTCGGCACTGGTCGAGATCGAGGCGACGGCGGTGGTGCCCGAGTGATGCGTGATGGGTTCGTCGAAGACCGACTTCCGGCGGCGGATCAACTGCCAGACTTCCTCCTGCTCGATTACCCAAAGTGCCTCAACGCCGCCGCCGAATTATTGAAGGGCGGCAAGCCCGACGACCTCGCGGTGATCAACGCCCGTGGCCACTGGACCTACCGCCAACTGGATGAGATATCAGGCAAAATTGCCCGCCTGCTGGTCGAAGAAAAGCTTATCCCCGGCAACCGCGTCCTGCTCCGCGGACCCAACAATCATATGATACTCGCAGTGTGGCTTGGGGTGCTCAAAGCCGGCGGAGTCGCGGTTGCCACCATGCCAATGCTCCGCCCCGGCGAGATCGCCACAATCATTGACCGCGCCGAAATCAGCCACGCGGTCGTCGACAGCCGCTACATCGGCGACTTCCGCCAAGCGATGGAGCAGACCCGCTTCATCAAGCATCTCATCAAATATGATGGCGACTTCGGCAACGGCGAACTCGAGACCCGCATCGCCGATTTGGAGCCGTTGCCCCCGTTCGACACCGCCGCCGACGATCCCGCACTGATCGCCTTCACCAGCGGCACCACCGGATCCCCAAAGGGCTGCGTCCATTTCCACCGCGATGTCCTCGCGCCGTGCGACACCTTCGCCAAAACGCACTTGCCGATGAAGCCGGGCGACATCGTCCTCACCTCGGCACCGATCGCCTTCACTTTTGGTCTCGGCGCGACTCTATTGTTCCCACTCCGCTTCGGCGCCGCCACCGCGACCCTCGAGCATGCCAGTCCGCCAACGATGCTCGATGCCATCGCCAAGTTCGGGGTCACTCACCTCGCCACCGCACCGACTGCTTACAAGGCGATGCTCGCGCTGCCCCAGATCGACAGCGCGAGAGCCTCGCTCAAGGCTTGCGTCTCGGCCGGTGAGCATCTCCCGCAATCGGTGTGGCAGGAGTGGCACGACCGCACCGGGCTCGCGATCGTCGACGGCATCGGCGCGACCGAAATGATGCACATCTTCATCTCCGAAAGCGGCGCCGCGATCCGCCCCGGCAGCACCGGCCGCGTCGTCCCCGGCTTCGAAGCGACCATCCTCGATCCCGATGTGAATGGCGAAGGCCGCCTCGCGGTCAAGGGCCCGACCGGCTGCCGCTACCTCGCCGACCCGCGACAGTCGGATTATGTCGCCGACGGCTGGAACATCACCGGTGACACCTTCCGCCGCGATGACGACGGTTATTATTGGTACGTGGCGCGCAGCGACGACATGATCGTCAGCTCGGGCTACAACATCGCCGCGCCCGAAGTCGAAAACGCCCTCCTCGCGCACCACGCGGTGGCCGAATGCGCGGTCATCGGCGCCGCCTGCCCCGAACGCGGCCAGAAGGTCAAAGCGTTCGTCGTCCTCGCCGATTTCGCCGAGGCGAGCGATGAGCTAGCCGACAAGCTCAAGGCCTTCGTCAAGAACCACATCGCCCCCTACAAATACCCCCGCGAAATCACCTTCGTCGATGAATTGCCGAAAACCGCCACCGGCAAGCTGCGCCGCGTGGAGTTGCGGGGCCGCTAGTCCACGCGCAGCAGCCGCCGCGTCGCCTCGGCTACCCCGCCAAACACGCTATGCGATACCAGCGCATAAGCATGGGTCGCGGCGGGGAAGTCGGTCGGCGGTTTGCTCAGACCCGCGGCGGGGACTGCAACCTCATCGAATATCGCCGATCCCAAGCCGAACAACGTGCCATAGCCTTTCGTGACTTCGGGCCGATATTCGGCAAGCAAGCCGTACGCACCGCCAAGCACCGCCCCGAACAGATAATGAATCGCTTCCCCGGCGGCCTCTTTGTTCTCGTTCGCGAAATACTCGCCGGTCGCCGCGCGGCTGACTCGTTGCGCCGCCTTGACCGTCGCCGGATCGTCCTCGTCGCCCGGCATCGGCAGCGCCGCCGCCCACGCTTTTTGGAACAGGTTCATCGCCAGGCTGGCCACAAGTCCAGCGGCAATGCCGGCGGCAAGGCCGCGGATCGGATCGGGAGTTCTATCGGACATGCCCGCCCAACGGTCGGCATGCGGCCAACGTTCCTATTCGAATTCGACGATCACCTGGTCGACGCTCAGACTGTCGCCGACCCCCGCCGACACGCTCTTCACCGTCGCGCCTTTTTCCGCGCGCAGGATATTCTCCATCTTCATCGCCTCGACCACCGCGACCGGCTGACCGGCCTCGACCGTGTCGCCGACCTTGACCTCGAGCCGGGTCAGCAGCCCCGGCATTGGCGCGAGCAGGAAGCGCGACAGGTCGGGCGCGACCTTGGCGATCATGTGGCGGGTCAGCGCAGCAATGTGCGGCGCCATGACCGTCGCCTGGTGCGCGGCGCCGCGCGTCGTCAGCAGCCACCCACGCCCCTTGCGCGCGACCTGGACCACGCGCTTGCGCCCGTCGATCTGGGCGGTCAGCAAGCGCTCGCCCGGCGCCCAGTCGCCGACCACGTCCATTTCTTCGCCATCGTCGATGCTGACCAGATTGCCGCCCTCGTGCGGCGTGACGGTCACCTCGTAATCGCGGCCCGCGAGCCGGACGATCTGCATCGCTTCGGGAAATTGCGGCTCGCCCAATTGCCCGTCGATCAACGCCGCGCGAGTGTCGACCGTCAGCTCGACGATCGCCGCAATCGCCGCCAAGTCGCCAAGCAATTCCTCGTCCGCCGGCGCGCCGTGGAAACCATCGGGATATTCCTCGGCGATGAACCCCGTCGTCAGCGCTCCAGCGGCGAACCGCGGGTGCTGCATCAGCGCCGACAGGAAGTCGATATTGTCCGCCACCCCGTCGATCTGGAACGAGTCCAACGCCTCCACCTGCGCCGCAATCGCGCCCGCGCGGGTCGGTGCCCAGGTCACCAGCTTGGCGATCATCGGGTCGTAGAACATCGACACCTCACCGCCTTCGATCACGCCGTCGTCTACGCGGGTGCGCATACTCTCGTGCTCCGGCGAAGGCCGGAGCGCTGGTTCGAGCGCGACATTTTGGCCGGCCAACGCTCCGGCCTTCGCCGGAGCACTGCTGGAGAAGGGCGGCCGATACACAATCAACCGCCCGGTGCTCGGCAAAAACCCGCGATACGGATCCTCGGCGTAAACCCGGCTCTCGATCGCCCAGCCATCGAGCTTCACATCGTCCTGCGCGAACGACAATTTCTCCCCCGCCGCGACGCGGATCATCTGCTCGACCAGGTCGAGCCCGGTCACTTCCTCGGTCACCGGATGCTCGACCTGCAGCCGCGTGTTCATTTCGAGGAAGTAAAAGCTGCGATCCGCCCCGACGATCAGCTCGACCGTCCCCGCGCTATAATATCCCACCGCCGCCGACAGCGCGACGGCTTGCTCGCCCATCGCCTTGCGCATCTCGGGCGTGACGAACGGCGACGGCGCTTCCTCGATCACTTTCTGGTGGCGCCGCTGGATCGAGCATTCGCGCTCGCCCAGGTACAGCAATGTCCCATGCTGATCGCCGAGCACCTGGATCTCGATATGGCGCGGGTCCTCGATGAACTTCTCGATGAACACGCGGTCGTCGCCGAAACTGGCGAGTCCCTCGCGCTTGGTCGCCTCGAACCCTTCGCGCACGTCCGCTTCTTCGTGGTGAGGGCGCGCACGATGCCGGTCTTCTTGACGACGCACTGGCGGACCTGGCCATCGGCGGTCACATAGCCGGCGAGCGCGGAGGTGGGCAGGACGGCGAGGGAGACGCCGACGGCGAGGAGGGGGGCCCGAAGCAACATGAGTCCTCTGATCGGCACCTGCCACCTCAACGGCTGAGCCAGATGGACAGGTATTCGGGCACGGCTGACGTGCGGAGGAAAGCGCCGCTCTGAGTGGCATTCTCCGCGTGACGTCCCCGCGCGCGGTGGCAGGCGAGGTGTCGGTCGGGGTGGCGGGATAGGGTCCGCGGCGTGACCGCACCCGCCCTCGTCGCCTACGCCACCGCCGACGGCGTCGCGACCATCGCGATGGATGCGCCCGACACGCGCAACGCGCTCTCCGACGAGCTGCTCGACGCCCTGCTCGCGGCCTTTGCCCGCGCGCGCGACGACGACGCGGTCCGCGTCTGCGTCCTCGCCTCCACGCACCCGACGACGTTCTCAAGCGGCGGCAACCTCGCGGGCTTCGCCGCGGACGTGCCGCTGGCGCACAAGCACGCCGGCAGCGCCCGCTTCCCCGAGCTGTTCCGGGCGATCGGGACGCTCGGCAAGCCGACGATCTGCGCGGCGGGCGGCCACTGCCTGGCCGGTGCGCTGGGGCTCGCGCTCGCGTGCGATCTCGTGATCGCCTCTGAGAGCGCGACGTTCGGGACGCCCGAGATCAACGTCGGGGTCTTCCCGTTCATGATCATGGCGCTCATCTACCGCAACGTCGGGCGCAAGAAGACGACCGAGCTGCTGCTGCTCGGCGACCGCATCGACGCTGCCGAGGCCGAGCGCATCGGGATCGTCAACCGGGTCGTCCCCGCCGTGGAGTTCGACACGGCCGTCGCGGACTGGGCTGGGCGGCTGGCGGCGAAGTCGCCGCTGCTCATGGGTCTGGGCAAGGACGCGATGTGGCGCCAGCAGGACATGGCGCTCGAGGAGGCGTGGGACTTCCTGCGCGCCCAGCTGACGGTCGCGTTCTCCACCGAGGACATCCAGGAGGGGGTCAAGGCGTTCTTCGAGAAGCGTGAGCCGGTCTGGAGCGGCCGGTGAGCGAGGTCGCGGCCACCGCGCTGCTGTGTCGCACCTCCGACCGCACGGCCGAGGGCTCCCTGGGCGCCGTCGGCCTCTCGGCGCTCAGCGGCGCCCGGCAGATCGGGACGCCTGCGACGCCGCGCCGCGGCCGCTGGGACGAGGACCTGCGCGACTCGCGCGGGTGCCTGCTGGAGGCCGGCGGCCAGGTGGACGACGCGCTGAGCGCGGCCGACCGGCCGCTGCTGTTCGCCGGGGACTGCTCGATCGCGCTGGCGACGCTGCCGGTCGTCGTGCGGCACCGGCCCGACGCCTGGGTGGTGTGGATCGACGCCCACGCGGACTTCAACACGCCGGACAGCTCGCCGAGCGGCTTCCTGGGCGGCATGCCGCTCGCGGCGGCCTGCGGCCTGTGGGACAGCGGCTTCGGCGCCGGTCTCGCGCCGGCGCGCGTCGCGATGCTCGGCGTGCGCGACGTCGACGGGGGCGAGCGCGTCCTGCTCGACACCAACGGTGTCGGCAACCCGGATGGTCCAAAGGCGCTGGAGGGCCTGCCCGTGTTCGTCCACCTCGACCTCGACGTGCTCGATCCGTCGGTGCTGCCCGCGACGTTCCCGGCGCCCGGGGGATGGAGCTTCGCGCGCCTCGCGCAGGTGCTCGCGGCGCTCGCCGACGGGAGCGAGCTGATCGGCGCGGAGGTCACCAGCGCGCACCCCGCCCATGTGGAGGAGATCCACGCGGCGATCGCGCCGCTGCTGGAGTGAGCGGGTGGTGTCAGACGACCTGCGCCGCTGCGTAGCCCGACGCCCACGCCCACTGGAAGTTGAAGCCGCCGAGGTGGCCGGTGACGTCCAGGACCTCGCCGATGAAGTA
>ENA-OFDP01000308-OFDP01000308.1-metagenomes-genome-assembly--contig:-NODE-308-length-22531-cov-6.972015_pt1 | contig 22531 bp, 8 predicted proteins | sample MGYA00153389_OFDP01 | MGnify analysis MGYA00153389 | reverse complement strand
TGATATCGCTACCGACACTTTGAGTTAGGAAAAATACATCACTTCCCGAACCACCGGTCAAAGTATCATCTCCGACATCGCCGGAAAGGAAATCGGAACCAGCGCCACCGCTGAGGATATCGTTGCCTTTGCCTCCGTAGAGGGTATCGTTACCGATGTCACCACAAATCACATCGTTTCCATCGTTGCCGAATAGCAAGTCATTGCCCTCGCCACCATCGAGACTGTCGTTGTCTTTGCCGCCGTACATGGTGTCATTTCCAGCTTTACCAAACAGCAAGTCAGCCCCTTCATTGCCAAACACAATATCGTTGCCGTTACCAGCATTAATTGTGTCATTTCCTAAGTTGCCTAAAATGTAGTCGTCGCCATCTTCACCGAGCAAGATATCGTCATCTTTGCCTCCGAAAATTGTGTCATTGCCAACACCGCCGGCAACAGTATCTTTGCCAAAATCTCCCCTGAGAAAATCATTGCCATCGCCACCAACAACGGTGTCGTTATCTTTGCCACCGTAGATGGTATCGTTACCAGTTCCACCAGAGATGAAATCGTTACCTTCATTGCCGAAAAGCGAGTCGTTATCGGCACCGCCGTCGATGTTGTCATTACCACCCATTCCGTAGAGTGTATCGTTGCCGGCAAGTCCGTTAATTGACTCGTTGGTGCTACCGCCCATGATGAAATCAGGGCCGTCACTGCCGTTGAGAGTTTGTTGGACGGGGTTGGGGACGATCGACGCAGGGTCAAGTTGCGGGGCGTTGAGGCCGTTTAGTAGGCAAGCATCCGAAACCGGAGTCGGAGTCGTCACCGGAGTCGGAGTCGTCACCGGAGTTGGGGTGGGAGTGGGAGTTGGCGCGGGTGTTGGGGTGGGAGTGGGAGTTGGCGCGGGTGTTGGTGTTGGCACCGGTATGACATTACCGTTAAATTCAAAAGCGCCGATATCAACGATCGAACTTCCGTTACCATCACCATCAACAGGGCGAGTCACACCGCGCTGATCCGTAGCCGGCGCACCTGCACCATTACCGGTATCAATGGCTGGACTTCCTGCTAGTAGCGGTAGCACGAAAGCGCCGTTGATATTTTGTAAAGGGCCGAGTTTCGGATCGGCGATCGTCACACTTGCCGTAACATTATTATCATTAGGATCGCCCGTCGTCAGTTTAGCGGGAAATTGCAGATTATTTCCCCCGTTAATTAGTTCTCTGCCAGTTTGGTATTTAACTTTAAAAGGATTGCCGGCTGTATTTCTATCAAAAATTGTATTTTTGACAGTAATTGGCTGATTCCCAAAAGTAGCAATACCTCCCGAATATTCCCCAGCGGTATTGTTCGCAAAAGTCGAATTGACAATGTTAGTTGAAAACGAATCTCTGTTGCCAACAACTACTCCCCCGCCCTGCTTGGCAGCGGTGTTGCCGGAAAATGTACTGTTGACAATGCTGATGTTCCCATCTTCTCCTAACCACAAACCACCGCCATTATCATCGGCTGTATTGTTCGCAAAAGTAGTATTTGTCACCGTCAAATCGGCATTCCCATGACGAACACCACCTCCAGAACCTCCAGAGCCAGCCGAATTTTTTATAGCTTTGTTATTGATAAATGTGCTGTTTTCCAAAACAAATTTGTCTTGAAAATAGCCAAACAAAAAGGCTCCTCCTCCTTCTCCTGAGCCGATATTGCCGTCAAAAGTGCTGTTGCGGATAGTAACATTTCCGGCAACAGGCCCGGGTGTTGCATTGGGCCCGGAAGCATTAGCACCATCGACGTAAACTGCCCCGCCAACGCCTTTTTCTGTGCGGTTGCCGGTGAATTTGGAGTTTTCGATGGTCATGCTGCCTAACAGGTTGTTTACAGCTCCGCCGTAGCTACCTTTGTTGTTGGTAAATTCGCTATCTCTGATCGTCAGAGAACCTCCGCTTTTAGTGGCGATCGCGCCGCCACCGCGTTCGGTATTACTTGCGAGCGAACCATCATTGCCGTTAAACTTGCTGTTAATTACAGTCGTGGTGCTGCGGAAACCCGTATAAATGCCGCCGCCGAAACCGGCAACATTATTATTGACTTGGCAATTTTCTAGAGTTAAAGTGCCTCCCGTTTGAATGCCACCACCGGCGCTAGTTGTCTCATTATTCGGGTCAGTTCCAGAAACTTTGCCGTTGGCAACAATCAGGTTTTTTAGAGTAACATTTGTCCCACCTTCAGTCAGGATAACTCGCGAAGCGTTGTTACCACTAATCGTTAAATTTGCCGCACCAACTGCATCAATTGTCAAGCTTTTGTTGATAACAAGTTGACCGGAAGTCAGAGTAATTGTTTGACTGGCAAGACTGGAGGCAAATTGAATGGTGTCGCCGGCCGCTGCGGAGGCGATCGCACTTCTCAAGGAACCAGCCCCGCTATCATTATTGTTGGTGACGGTGATAGTCGCTAAAGTCCCTCGGTAATCTGCCATAGCTTCTGGAGTCAAAGCTAGCGGTGCTTCAATATCACCCTTGGCAAACTCCAAATTCCAGTTACCAGTGCGGCCAGTGCGATCGGTAGATGCCGCAATATCAGCCCCGGTTAACTCCGAAAGGCGATCGACAAAATCGCTCCCCGAACCAGCAGCAACATCGCAACCGTAAAGCATGATATCAGCATTGTCGCTCAGCGCACTTCGCCACTGTTGCAACTGACTTTCATACTGTGGCAAATTATCTGAATTCAACGTCGTAGAGCCTAGCTGCAAGCTACCAGAATTACCGTGAGAAAAAATGTGAACTTGATCTACAGTTCCTCCCGCAGCAGCGATTGTTTGTAACTTCCCAGTAATTTGCTCGATTCCGTTGCCATTTTTATCTAAAACGACCACTTCTGCATTGGGAAGTACGCCGCTGGCAAGAGTTTGATAGTCATCCAACTCGGAGTCAATGAAAACAATAGATTTAGGACGAGAATTGCCGAGAACAGATTGTGAATCAATGCTGGTAAAAGTTGAACTCATTTCGCATACCTATGAGAATGTTTGCTGTTTGCTGGTAGATACACCTCAGCAGCGATCGAAGTGCGATCGAGTCCATTAATCCAACCCTAATTAAGTTTGTACTAAGGACTTCAGTCCTCTCTAAAACCTAATATTCCCTAAGAACTTGCATTCCTTACTACCAAAATTTCGAGGCAGATTAATTAACCAAAATAGCTATGAATTTGCATTTATTCGATCTAGCGAAGTAGGATGCAAACCTGTCAGCGCCCAACTTGAAAGTTGAGTAAGGTGCGTATTACGCACCCTACATTTAGATGATTGGCGTAACTTCTGCGCCATTCAAAACTGCCAGATCAACAGCAGTTAGATTGTTACCTGAGTAAAATCGGCAGCGCTGAGAGTACCAGGATTACCATTCAGCTTAGCTAACAATTGATTGCTAGCAGTTACGCTAATCAAAGTTTGATTGTTGCTCGAAGTAATACTGAGTTGATTGAAACTCAAACCAGGAGCCAATCCAATTAAATCCTCGCCTTTGCGGAAATCAGTAATGATATCGCTACCGACACTTTGAGTTAGGAAAAATACATCACTTCCCGAACCACCTGTCAAAGTATCATCCCCAACATCGCCGGAAAGGAAATCGGAACCAGCATTGCCCAAGAGGGTATCGTTACCTTTACCACCGTAAAGCGAATCGTTGCCAGTGAAACCCTCAAGCAGATCGTTTTCATTATTGCCGAACAGCAGATCATTGCCGTCGCCGCCGCCGAGACTGTCGTTGTCTTTACCGCCGTAAAGCGTGTCATTTCCAACTTTACCAAAAATTAGGTCGGCCTCCTCATTTCCAAACACAATATCGTTGCCGTTGCCAGCATTAATTGTGTCTTTTCCTAAGTTGCCAGAAATGTAGTCGTCGCCGTCTTCGCCCAGCAAGATATCATCATCTTTGCCGCCGAAAATCGTATCACTACCAACACCGCCAGCAACAGTATCCTTGCCAAAATCTCCCCTCAAGAAGTCGTTGCCATCGCCACCAACAACGGTGTCGTTATCTTTGCCACCGTAGACGGTATCGTTGCCAGCCCCACCTTGGATTAAATCAGTACCTTCATTGCCGAAAAGCAAGTCGTCATCGGCACCGCCGTCGATGTTGTCATTGCCAGCCATTCCGTAGAGGGTGTCGCTGCCGCCGAGTCCGTTAATTGACTCGTTGATGCGGCCGCCCATGATGAAATCAGGGCCTTCACCGCCGTTGAGAGTTTGCTGAGCGGCATTGGGAGTAATGCTACCGAGATTGAGTTGTGGAGCATCTAGGGGTTCGATGATGGCGTCATCTGTTCCCGGCGCGGGTGTTGGTGTTGTCACCGGAGTTGGTGTTGTCACCGGAGTTGGTGTTGTCACCGGAGTTGGTGTTGTTACGGGTGTGGGAGTTGTACCAACAGGTGTCGGTGTTGTTACCGGAGTCGGTGTTGTTACCGGAGTCGGAGTTGTTACCGGAGTCGGAGTTGTTACCGGAGTCGGTGTTGTCACCGGAGTTGGTGTTGTTACCGGAGTTGGTGTTGTCACCGGAGTTGGTGTTGTCACCGGAGTTGGTGTGGGCGCGACAGTACCTCCAAATTCATAAGAGCCGCTGTCTACGATCGCCCCTGGAATTGTATCGCCATCTTGAGGGCGAGTCACGCCGCGCTGATCCGTAGCTGGTGCGCCGCTTGGTACTCCTTTGTCAATTGCTGGACTTCCTATCAGCAGGGGCCTTACCAAAGCGCCGTTGATATTTTGCAGTGGGCCGAGTAGGGGATCGGCGATCGTCACACTTGCCGTCGCATTGTAATCGTTGAAGTTACTGGTTTTCTTGACAGGCCACTGAAAATTGCCTCCTTGGTCGCTTAATTCGCTGCTGGTGTGCTGCTGAATGCCAAAGGGATTCCCAGATGTGTTATTGGAAAAAACGGTGTTTTTGACGTTGACAGTTGCGTTGTTGGCCGAAACACCTCCGCCAACCCAGCCGGCGTAATTGTCGGCGATCGTACTATTGACGATCGTCGTTGGCGCCCCATCGACAACTATTCCACCGCCAACATTCCCAAAGCCATCAGGAGCAGTAGTCGTCACCCGATTGCCAGAAAACGTGCTGTTAGTAATCGTGGTAGCCGCATCTTTGACCCAGATACCGCCGCCTTGACCAGGTGCTTTATTATCAGCAAATGTGGTGTTCGAGATCGTAAATCCCTTATTAGCGCCATTGTTCATTTGCACCAAACCGCCGCCAATTCCGCCGTTTCCTCCATTGGGAAGCGGGAGGATTTCGTTGTTTTGGAAAGTGCTATCTGCAACCGTTACGCTATCTTGAGTACCAGTGTATAAGTAAGCTGCTCCGCCTTCACCGCGACCTTTGTTGTTTTGAAATACGCTGCCGCTGATTTTAATTGTGCCAGAAGCTTCGCTCGGATTGCTGGCTCTATCGGTGTAAACTGCGCCACCGAAACCCCTTAAGAAAGGATTATCTTTACCTGTGTCGAAAAAGGCTGTGGTAGTGTCGTTGCCGATGAATCGCGAGTTTTGAATTGTTAACTTGCCTTGAAGGCTGTTAATTGCTCCGCCGTTAATTCCTTTGTTGTTGGTGAAGTCGCTGTTGGTGACTGTAAAATTTTTGAAACTCAAAAATCCGATCGCACCGGCACCCCGTTCATCGTTGGCTGCGGTAGCTACGTTGCCGTTGAATTTACTGTTGGTAACAGTCAGAGTATTGTTGAAGTTGCCAAAAATTGCGCCCCCGCCTTTATCGGCGACGTTGTTGTTGAACTGAACATTTTCTACTGTGAGGTTTACTTCGTCAGTTGTGCCGATCGCGCCACCTCGATCGGTAGTTTTGCCGTTAGTAACGATCAGGTTTTTGACGGCAAAATTGGTAGATGTAACAACGTTTGCATTGACAAAAAAGGCGCGGGATGCGTTACTACCACTAATGGTTAAACCTGCGGCGGCAGCGCCGTCAATGGTGATGTTCTTGCCAGGGGAAATATCGAGTTGACCACTGGTAAGGGCGATGGTTTGACCTGCCAAACCGGGAGCAAAGGTAATTGTATCGCCGGCAACAGCGGATGCGATCGCAGCTCTCAAGGAACCGGGCCCGCTATCGCTATTATTGGCTACGATGATAGTAGCTAAATCACCTTGATAATTAGCCATCGTCTCCTGGCTTAAGGCTAAGGGAGATTCAATTTGACCCTTAGCAAATTCTAAATTCCAGTCGCCGTCTCTGCCGGTGATGTTGGTGGATGCGGCAACGTCAGCCCCGGTTAATTGACTGAATTTATCAACGAAATTAGCGCCTGTACCTGCTGCTACATCGCAGCCGTACAGCATAATGTCTGCTTCTGGGGCTAGTGAAGTCTGCCACTTTTCCAACTGGCTTTTGTATTGATCTATGTTCTCTGAACCCAGAGCAGTATTGCCGAGTTGTATGCTGCCAGAACTACCATGAGAAATAATGTGAACCGAGTCGATCGCCCCCTTGGTAGAGGCGTATTTTTCAATTTCATAGGAGATTTGTTCGATACCGTTTTTGGCGCGATCGAGTATGACTACCTGTTGTCCCGGCAGCACTCCCGCTGCAATTGACTCGTAATCTTCGACGCCAGAATCAATGAATACTAATGAACGCGGTAGCAGTTTTTCTAGGGTAGATTGTGAGTTGACTTGAGCTAACGTAGAATTCATGTTTGACACTCCATTGACGGCGTTATTTGGTAGATACAGCCCAGGAGTAATCTAATCAGCCTTGTTTGATAATATCTTAACACTAAATCTGAATTGTGTGCGACTTTAAAAAACTTTTTTTAGTTTATCTTTTGTCCTGATTTGCATTTTTATACTTGTAGGAAATCGAAGACCTTTTTTGAAATATCTGGGGAATAAATAACAATATTTATCGAGATATCAAAATAAATCCAGATTCTCTCAGCCGGATTTTTTCAGGATTATTTGGCTAACTATAGCCATTGTTTCAGCCGTTATAAAATGTGTCTAGGGGTGATTCCCCCCCTGGAAAACCCCTCTGAATTATATTTACAGGACTTATGCAGAACCTTTATATGTGCAGTGCGCACGTTATCAACTAAAAAATGATTTATTTACATTTTTAATAATTAGATTGGGACTTACACAAAACTGAGAAATTAGACTACCCGCAGTAGTAAGGTGCGCACCCTAGAAGTAGAGTCAGCGCGTAAGTTCTATAGATATGTTTTGAAGCTATGCTATGGATTTTTGAGACGCCAAAATACTGATGCCAATTTGGTTTTGTGGTATTTACTAACAGTCCAAATTGTCTGACATTAATTGTCGGTTAATCGATCGCAATTAAGTTGTTTGCGCGCTGGCGCACTTTGAGGAATTGGGCTGTTACTAGAAACGTGATGAGAATTGTTGAGCGGGAGTTGATATGAGAGCTTTGCACGCAGCGGTGGTGAGAAACCGGGTTTGATGGACGAAAAGACGCGGTATAGCCCGCTGAAACAAAAAAAACCAGGTTTCGACGAGTCGCAAATGCGATCGCGATTGTATGATTTGCGATCGCATCACTCTTTTTATTAGCAAACCTGCGATCGCACTTGCCGCCTTTGTTGAGTGTGTCGGTATCTCGATCGGCATAGGCGGAGGTAATTTGCTCGATCGATTCAGAATTAGACTTCCGTAAAATTACTTCAAAACCCGCCAAAATCCTAGACACAGGATATCCACCATAATTGATGCTGTAGCCATTGAATACAGAGCTTCTGGATGGGGGATTTTGGTATTCCGAGGCGGGATTGGTTTCCGTCAAAGAAGTGAACATATGCCGTTCTCCAAAAGGGTGTTAAGTGGTAGACACACCCCGGGAGTCAGATCGTCTGAAACTGGCAGCGACCTTGTTTCGCTTATTTATCTTTAACCCTCCTATCAGTTTCGCCTATTTCTGCGGTACTGCCATCCGCGATCGCACGGAATTTATGTTCTGCGTGTTTGCCAAAACTGGCGACAGGCCCGTAATTACCGATCGATCCTTTATCCTGTAGGTGACACTTTCAAAAAATAATCCCACTATTCCCCCGTACTTCAAACCCCATAATCATCACTCAATTCAATCGAAAATCTTAAATCCTATGACAGTTGGTCGATCGGCTAGACAACAGCCCCACTCAAGATTCTGTGGAAGATGGCGGCTTTTTCCCTGCATTGCGGATATTAATAATCTTGCTGAGCGCCTCGAACCAAAAACTAGCTCCCATTGAAATAGCTACGCCGCTCAATATCCAACCTAACAATTTTGCCATCAAAGCCGGGAACAATAAATTCCCCTGGGCGTCTAGCTCTATCCTGTTCGGTTCGCTCCATCCAAAAGGCAGAGCTACATTATCCAAAGCTCGATCGACCTGATTTTGAACTTTTGTCAGATTTGTTAAATTATCTAATTTGGTGTTAGCATTTTTTTCCACCAACTGCTGAGCGTACAAATTAACAGTCGATCGCAGCATCGAATCCTTCGACAACCGATTAACAATATTAATGCTATCAGCATTAGCGGCCAGTGCGATCGCCGTTCCGAGCAAAATCGCCACCCCTCTAGCATTCCGCTTGTAAACACCCGAAGCCCGCTGCATAGATTGATCGAACCAAACTTCAATTTCTTTCTGAAACCGTTGCAACTGCTCTTGAGTATCTCCGTCGCCGCCCGCGCGTTGAGCTAAAATATAAAGGCTACGTTTCAAAGATTCTGGCATACTGTCCAAGGTTTCTTGAATTTGTTTGTAAATAGGACTTTCCTCTTTCTCCTCCATAATTTCTGCTACCGTATCCTGAGTTTTCCTAACTTTCCTAACTGTATTTAACAGATTACTGAAACTCGGTTGCAGTTGCGCCCGTAGCGCCGCCCGTTCAAATTCGCTGTCAAAACTAGCCTTAACAAATGCCATCTGCCTCTGAAACTTTCTCCCACCCAGCTCAGTTTCTGGCAAATAAACCTGAGAATCATTAATATAAAATCCTAGTTTTTCCGACATCCGATCCAAACTGTTGTTCAAACTCCCCAAATCATTTTTATAATCTTCGACAACGCGATTAAACTCCGCAGTCAACCAGCCAAACTCTTGCTCAATAATCGGTTTAGTAGACTCCGGCAGATTTAGACCCTCTCCAATCACCTGAATTTGTGCTAACTGTAAATCTTTAAATCTTTCCAATCGGGCTTTAGAGAGCGATCGCACTAAACTAGAAATCTTTAAAGTATCCAAAAGGCTAGTAGAAAAACTCTCTGCTGAAATATAAGAAGGCCCACTTAATTTATTGCCGAAAACATTCTTAGTTCCAGTCATTAGAAGGAAATAATGCCCCAATCGGTGCGTAATAGAGCGGAACCCCTCTGGTAAAAGCCCTTTGGCTCCCTGATTCAAATCCTTGATAATTGGATTGGCATAAATCGCATTAGCCAACAGTCCGACTCGCTGAAATTGCACTCCTTCTTTCGCGCCTTCGCTACCGCCAGAAATCAGGACTTCGATCGACTTTCTTAAATGTTCTGCCCGCCACTGCAAAACAGTAGCAATCAATTCCTGAATTTCGGAAGCTAGCAAGCTTAAAGTCAGGTAGATAAACACTAAACCAATGATAATATCTATAATGACAGGTAAATTCATGGTATTTTCGTGGTGGCAAATAACTGCTGTCTAAGTTTACCTTCTGTTTGGAACGCTAAAAACTCTATTAATATCACTTAAGAAAAAATATTCAACTGTAGGCAAACTCCAAACCCTGATTGAATCAGCCATTGCCCATTCTTCAATTGTTAAATCTAAAACAGTATAAGTTATGTCAGAAATCTTTCCACCAAGTACAGGAAAATATACAAGTCGCCTCAATGACAACTTTACAGACAAACTGTGGATGTGGGCTTTTCTGTTGGCTGCTGTACTAATTTTTGGGCTGAATCTGGGCGGTGTGGCGTTGCGGGATTGGGATGAAGGGATTGTAGCCCAGGTGAGTCGCGAAATCTGGGGCGGTAAGTTAAATTGGCTTTATCCAACGATCGACTCAATACCTTATTTGAACAAGCCGCCGCTGGTACACTGGCTAATCGGGCTGTGTTTTGCGGTTGGGGGTGTCAGCGAATGGACGGCGAGGTTGATACCCGCAATGCTGACAGCTTCTTCTGTGCCGCTTCTTTATGCGATCGCCCGGGAGTTGTTTCCCAGAAGGTCGATCGCCATTTTTTCGGCTCTCGTCTATCTGACGCTGATGCCTGTGGTGCGGCATGGACGTTTGGCGATGTTGGATGGCGCGGTTTTGTGTTTTTTGGTGGGGGGGATGTGGTGTTTGCTGCGATCGCGCCGGGATTTGCGTTACGCTTTGGGCGCGGGGATTGGCTTCGGGCTGATTTGCTTGACGAAGGGCGTGATGTTGGGGCTGCTGTTGGGGGCGATCGGCTGTTTGTTTTTGGTGTGGGATACCCCGCGATTGTTGACTTCGGGGTATCTTTGGGGCGGATTGGCGATCGGCACTTTGCCAGTAGCAGGTTGGTATTTCGCCCAATGGGTGCACTACGGTCAAGATTTCATTAACATCAACTTAATTAGCGAGTCTTTCCGGCGAATTTCGGAACCAGTTAGCAATCACAAAGGCCCGCCCTGGTATTACCTTTTAGAAATCTTAGAATCAGCTTGGCCGTGGCAGTTATTTTATCTGCAAGGGCTGCGTTTGACTTGGGAAAATCGCAATTTTCCCGGCCCCAAATTAGTATTAGTTTGGACTGGAGTATATCTACTGGCTATTTCCGTGATGAATACTAAATTGCCTTGGTACGTGTTGCCAGTTTATCCAGCTTTTGCATTAGCAGTTGGCAGTTATCTCGCCGAAGTTTGGGAGCAAATGTGGTTGCCAGAAGAACGTGAAAAAGATGAAGCAGAAGAACATTTTGATGCTATATCTTTGTTGCCTCATCCCGCAATTTTGGGAGTGCTGGCTGTAGTTGCTGCCGCAGGTTGCGCGTACTTCGGCGGTTGGCTGCGCTTTGGGGGAAGCGGAATGGCGATCGAGCGAGATTTGCAGTTAATGCTAATGTTTGTAGCTTTGACAATGACAATATCTGCCGTATTGCTGCACCGCAAAGACCGACAGTTTTTATTAGTTTTAATTTGGGGAACTTACGTTACACTATTGGTATTTGTCGCCTCCGATAACTGGGTTTGGGAACTGGCGGAGGACTATCCCGTTAAGCCGATCGCCGAAATTGTCCGCACCGGAACCCCGGCCGGTCAACAGGTGTTCACTTCTCACCGCTTACCACGTCCATCGCTGAATTTTTACAGTGAACGGCAAGTTATTGTAGCCGACTCGGTGACTCTTCAAGAGAAATGGCAATCTCTTCCTCAACCTTATTTTCTGTTGGAAAAACCAGTTTTAAAACATCTAGGTTTGCAGAATGCTGAGATTGTAAAAACAGCCGACGATTGGGTTTTGGTAACTCGGAAATAGGCGATCGTGTTCCCAAAACTTACCGTAGGAGTGGGTTTAATCAACTATAGCAATCCTAAATCATTCATGAGGATTTGTAGGGGTAGTGCCCCCGTGCCTACCCCAGCATCTAGGGGCAACCACGGGGGGATTGCCCCTACAAGAATTATCCAAATGATTTAGGATCGCTATATCTATACGAGAAACCAACAATCTCAAAAACCCGCAACACAAACTCAGCCTTAAAAAGCTTTCCCAAAAATGTTACACTAGACAAAAGCCTCAGTTAAATGCTCTCTAATAGAACTATGCAACTTACTGAACAACGATACTACTCGATCGAGGAATATCTAGCACTAGAAGAAGCTGCTGACTACAAAAGCGAATACATTGACGGTGAAATATTTCCTATGGCCGGTGGATCTACCAATCATAATCAAATAGCGCTCAACTTCAGTACCGAACTAAATTTTGCGTTCAAAAAACTCGACTATCGAGTGTTTATGAGCGATGTCCGCTTGTGGATACCCAAGAAGCGCATCTATACCTATCCCGATGTGATGGTAGTATGTGGGAAGCCGGAGTATTATAACAACCGCACCGATACGATTACCAATTCCAGAGTAATTATTGAGGTTTTGTCAGCTTCAACTAAAGGATACGATCGCAGCAAAAAATTTGAGGGATACCGCACGATTCCCACTCTTGAAGAATACTTATTGCTCGACCAAAATCGGAGATATATCGAACATTTTTCTAAGATGGATCATAACCGATGGTCGTTTGCTGAGTACAATGAATCGGATCGGGCGATCGCGCTTTCTTCAGTATCCTTTGAAATTGCTGTGGCAGATATATACAATAAAGTGAATCTTGAAGAAGTAGATCAAGAAATTGCACCTGAAATTGGAGAAGTTTAATGAGGCTCAAAGCCCCCCAGGGTGCATCTCATTTTTGCAAATATATTCGTAGGGGCGAAGCATTCCGGCAGTAAATCTCTGGTAATCATTAATAAATTATCTGCCAAAATGCTTCGCCTTTACAAAATTGAGATGCACCCCCCGAAAAGCCTGGTTTATTCAGTTTTGATGCGTTTGTGACTGATTATTTAACATGATTATTTCCGGGGCAGTGGTGGGAATTAGGGAACCACTTACACTTAATGATTCCACCGGATATCTCTTCTAATTTAGCAGGGGTGTGACCGGCACCGAATATATCAAGGTTGAGATTGAGGGCTACTTTCGCGGCGTAAGCAATGTACAAAGCACAAGGTAGTAATAGAGAAAATATTACTATTTTAGCAACTAGATTGTCAACCATGATATCTGTTTACCTTCAAATAGTTGGTTATCAATTATTAATTATTCTGCATTGTGTCGCTGTACAGCCGTTCTATTTTCAACGCTGTTTCGACTCTTTGATACTCGGCCTCAACCTGTTCTAAAAGCTCGCAGGAATTCGCAGATAAAGGCTTGTTGCCCTCTGTTCCGATGCGGCCGATGATTTCGAGTTCCTCGCATAGCTCAAACAAGCGAAAAGCACCGAGTGTACCGCTAATCGATTTCAGGGAGTGAGCCGATCGCCTCAAAGCCAACGGATCGCCACTGTACAGAGCCGCAGAGATGCCTCGCAGCAGTTCGGGAGCTGTTTCGAGGTAAATGTCGATCACCTCGTCCAAAGCTTCTACCTCTCGCAGAGACTGTACAATTTTGGCACTCAGGGAATCGCGGCTTTCTGACAGGGTGCGATCGAGGTTTGATCGATCGTACCCAACAACTGTGGGCGAATTAGAAATTACCTGTGGTGGATTTGCCACAACAGTCGCATTCGATCGAGATTGACACGCACTCAAAGCTCGAACCAACTCCTCAATGACGATCGGCTTACTCAAATAGTCGTCCATCCCCGCAGCCATGCACTCTTCTCGATCGCCCTGCATCGCATTTGCCGTCATCGCCACAATCCAAGGCCTTAGTGATTTTGGATTTTGGATTTTGGATTTTGGATTGTGAGATTCCTCGTCAGTCAATTTTGGATTTTCGATTGGGGATTTTCGATTACTAGATGGCTCGTCTGTTGCTGAAACTTCTGATTCTCGCGTGCAATTTTCGGTAGTCAAACCTGCACAAAATTGCTCGCGGATGCGACGGGTAGCTTCCAAACCGTCCATTTCCGGCATTTGCACGTCCATCAACACCACATCGTAAGGCTGGCGGTGCAAAGCTTCGAGCACTTCGATACCGTTTCCCGCCACATCAGCGCGATACCCCATCCGCTGCAAAATTTGTAAAGCCACCTTCTGATTCACCAAATGATCGTCAGCCAACAAAATCCGCAGGGGCAATTCTAAAGCCAGCATCGGTATGCTTTGCACGAAAGGCCCGAGAAAACTGCGCTGCACTCTAATTTCTGTAGCCTGTTTCCCAAAAATATTGATTAAAACATTGTAAAGCTGAGATTGTTTGATCGGCTTGTTCAAAAAAGCAGCAAAATCCACCTCAACAGAAGGGGTGTTAATTTCTGGTCTGCCGATCGAAGTTAGCATGACTAACGGCAACTTTTGGCAATCTGGATATCGGCGAATTTCGGTAGCTAAAGCCAACCCGTCCATTTCCGGCATTTGCATATCCAAAACTGCCAAGTCAAACACCTCTTTAGCAGCCAGCCAATCTAAAGCCAAACGAGCCGAAGCTGAAGCCCTAGCCACCATTCCCCAAGACTGAGCTTGGAGAGTCAAAATTTGGCGGTTGGTAGCATTGTCATCGACAATTAAGACTCGCTTACCAGCTAATTCAGGTTGAGAATTGCTCAAGTTAACTGGCAATGAACTGTTGCAGCCAGAAACGATTGTGGTGAAATAAAAAGTAGAGCCAACGGATTTGGGATTTTGATAGGGGGGCTGGCTGCTGAGTACAAATTTGCCAGAATAATATTTTTCGGAAATTTCGGAAGATTCTCCCGATTCCCAATCCAAGACTGCCGCTTCAAAATCTGCGGGAGGATTTCCCGCAAGACTTCCCATACTTTCCAGCCACATCCTGCCGCCCATCATTTCGGCCAAACGTTTGCTAATTGCCAAACCCAAGCCGGTACCGCCGTATTGCCGGCTTGTGGAAGAATCAACCTGGCTGAAAGATTTAAACAGCCGATCCATACGATCGCCCGGAATGCCAATACCAGTATCTTTGACCGCAAATTGTATTTCGTATCGTTGGTTGATTGCTAGTGGTTCACCATTAATTTCTAGCAGTTCTTTAACCTTAGTCGCTGGCGCTGAAATCTTTTTAGCTGTCACCGAAACCACCACTTCTCCAGCTTCGGTAAATTTAACAGCATTGCTGAGTAAGTTGATTAAAATTTGTCTCAAGCGGGCGCTGTCGCCGATCGCCGTTGCTGGTACTGCGCGATCGATCAAGTAACCCAATTCCAGTTTTTTTTGTGCCCCCTTGGCAGCTACCAAGTCGAGAGATTCCTCAATGCAAGTGCGGATGTCAAATGGATGTTCTTCCAAGTCCAATTTGCCAGACTCAATTTTCGAGAAATCCAGAATATCGTTGATCAGCGTCAGCAAAGCATCGCCACTGCTGCGGATAGTTTCAACAAAATCGCACTGTTCGCGAGTTAAGCGGGTATTCAGCAGCAAACCAGTCATGCCGATCACGCCATTCATCGGAGTGCGAATTTCGTGGCTCATAGTAGCTAAAAATTCACTTTTGGCTCTAGTAGCCGCCAGTGCTTCGTCGCGAGCTTTTGCCAAATCTACGCCTGTTTGCTGGCGTTCGAGTTCGCTTCCCACCCACTGAGCCATCAGTTTCACCAACTCTCGGTCTACAACTCGAAACGGTTCTGTCAGAATAGTCGGAGAAAAGAAGCACAGAGTGCCGTAAACTTCACCTGCGACTGTGACGGGAATGCCCATATAAGCTTCGATATTGAAGGCAGGATCGGGAGTGTCGAAACACAAAGCTGCAAACCTCACCGACTCAAAATACATCGGTTCTTTTGCCATTGCTGTAGCTACGCAGAAGGTTTTTTCCAGATCGTAGACTTGTGATTTGACGATCGACCCGTCTGGACACTCAACAGCCATTATTTGATAATTGTCGCCTTGAATGCGCGACAAAATTCCCACGGACAGACCTAACTGCCAGCATCCCATTGCCAGCAGTTCTTGAAGGCGCAAATCAAAGGTAGAGAGGCGGCCTTGCGGGTCTGTACGGGGAGCCGAAGTCACTTGATACAAAGCTTTAATTGCAGCTTCGCTTTCTCGCAGTTCTTGTTCTGTTTGCTTCCGCACGCTGATGTCGCGGGAAATGCCGATAATTTCTTGCACGGCCCCGGTTTGGGGATCGCGGATCGTGCGGCTGGTGGTTTCAAACCAAATGTATTTGCCGTCTTTGTGGCGGATGCGGTAGCTGACGGTGTAAGTAACTGGGAGGGCCAGGACTTTCGTGTGAGCTTTGGCGATAGTTTCTATATCGTCGGGGTGAAAATAATCGTTGGGGACGCGGCCGACGAGTTCTGAAGGTTCGTATCCCAGCAAAGCGTGGCTGGCTGGCGATGCGTAAACAAACACACCTTCGGGATTGTGTCTGGTAATCATGTCGGTTGAGTTTTCTGCCATCAACCGATAGAGGTCTTCGCTTTCATTACGTTCGACTTGAGAATTGCCCAATGCTTCTAGCATTCGGTTGATGGTGTCGGCCAAGCTGGTGAGTTCATCCGCTCCAGACATCTCAACGCGCAAGTCTGGGTCGCCGTTGGCTGCGATGTTGCTGACGCTGGTGCTTAAGGAAGCCAATCTCGCCAAGACTAATTTTTCTAGTAACAGCAGGGCGATCGCGCTAAATACTAAACCTACTGCCAGTATTGATAAGGTAAACAGATTCAAGGTAGCCTGACCTTGGCGGTAGATGACGCGATCGACCTCTACTCGCAGCAGCAGCCCTAGGTTCCCCCCGATGTCACGAATCAGGGCGTATCCTGCGACTACGCTGTCGCTAAGTGGCTCGACTAAAATTTCTACTGATTTGAGGTTGGAAATTTTGAGTTTGACATTTGCCAAATCTGTGGTCGATCGATCCATCACCTTAGCGTCGTGCCCTAAGTAGTTCGTGGCTCCGATTTTAAAATCTAAACTCGGCAGTCTAAAATCCACTGACAGGTGAGTCAGTTCCGAAAGCAAACCGATTTCGGTGCTGTCGAGGTAGCGTCCCAGGATCAGCGTTCCGCGCGGCGGGCCTTGGGCGTTGCTGTTGAAGATCGGCTTTGAGGCAATCAGCAGCCTGGCTTCTGGGAGGGTGAGGACACCTGTTTTGGCGCGAGCGCGATCGACTGTAGAGGAATCCAGCAGCGCGTCGGTCAAGTGCTGTTTTAAGCTTTCGGGAATCGGGATTTCGGTTTTGGACTTCAGGTCGAAACCTTTGCTGAAGATCGTTTTACCGTTAGAGTCTAGCAGCACCAATAAGTTTAGTCTCAAGTAAACAAATGTCGAATCCACAAAATTTGACTTGACAAAATTCGGGTTCCGTGTATCGACGAAAGAGTAAGTATCATCCCACTCGGCATAATCTTGGGCGCTGGTGTCTAAACTCGACAAGTCGTCATCTAATGCGTCCAAAGCCCGCGCGACATCCTGGCGGACGTATTGTGCCTCCAGGTTCTGAAAATCGTGCATCAAAATGGTTGATGCAGTAGCATAGAGAACCAAAATCAGGCTGATCAGTGCTGCACCAATAATTAATAGTGTTTTTTTTCGGAGTTGCATGGCGTCGGCCTCCTCACCGTGCTATTAGGCAACTAGCCTGGGGAGGTTTGAGACGTAGGTTGTTTAGCATTGACTAAGTAGGGCCTGCGTGTTTTGACTCTTATCGGCTCACTTGCAAAAGCCATTGGTATTTCCAAGGTATCCGGTATGTCGCTCCCACAGTCAGTTTAGTATTTTCACAGTTCTAGTTACCTATTATGCACAACCTTTGACCTACAATTTTTGAGTTGACGATCGACATTTTCACTCAAAACGGGCGATCGAACTCAAAACAGTTCCAGGACTGACGAAGCGCAAGGCGGGCGGTTGGGAGAACAGGCGTGCTGGGCTCGTAGAATCCTAACTATTACTATAACTAAAAAATATTGGCGATAGCGGACTGACGCCCCGCCGAGTTTGGCTCGGAAAAAAATTCTAACTCCTAGAGCTTTTTTGCCTAGTGGAAATAATATCTAGTCCTGTAAAACAACCAATCTCTGGTTTGCTTTTCTATTTTGAATGAATCAAAACTGCTAATTAAAATGTATGTATAAATTCACAGCTTGCACCACCTTCAAAAACCTGTAGGAGCAGGTTTACCAATAACCTTAAACATGGCAAACACATTAAATAAACCCGCTCCCACCCGCGCTAAAATTCTTGACTAACATTAGTGCCTGATGTCAGTAAGAACTCACATCAGGCACTATCTGCAATCCGATCGCAAATTGACTCTTTTTTTACCGAATGACGGCTAAAGCACCCGCACCCGCAGCAGCAGCGGCCGAAGAAAGAGCGGTAAAAAACAGCCACCAAGAGGCAACTTCTGCTGCTTTCCGGGTTTCTTCGGCTTGTTTTTCGGCTTGCACTTTAATGCTTTCGAGACGAAGCTGCGCTTCTTGCTGCAAGCGTTCTGCTCTTTGCAAGACGGTATTTCTGCTTTTTTCAATTTGGTCGATCAAGCGGTTGGCATCTGCTTCAGAAATGTCCTCGCGAGAACTAATTAGTGCGACTAAAGTATCGCGGTTGAAATGACCCAGCCGATCGCGCAAAGCGTCAAATCCGGCTTGCGGATCGTCAAATAACTTCCGCACGTCCCGCGTGATACCTTCGTAATTTAGTTCTGGGCGATCGAGGGAATTCAGGTAATCCCGAACTTTTCCGAGAATGCCGTCAATTACCGACTGAATGCGCTCCTGTATTTTCTGAATTTGCTGTTGGAATTGGTCGCGCACCGACACAATTTGATCCACAATGCGAGTCGCTTCTTCTTCCGAAATATCCGGGCGCTGAGATAGCAGGGAAATGACTGTAGCTCGATCGATATGCGACAGCCGTTCACCCAAACTATAAGCCCCTACTTTCGGATCGTGCAGCAGCAATTGCAAGTCGCGTTTGATGGCTTCGGGATTCAATTCATCCTTGCCCGTATTGCGCAAATAATCCTCTAAAACCCCCTGAAAATCTTGCACTTGACTTTGCACCCGCTTTGCCAAACGGCGCGGCGCTTTCACGATCGAGCCGAGAGTATCCTGCACTTGGTCGATGATTTGGTTGACTTGTTCCTCGGTCAAATCATCTCTCTGAGAAAGCAGTTTTACCAAAGTATCGCGATCGAGCTGAGATAGCCTTCCGCGCAGCGCTAAAGCTCCTTCTTTCGGATTTTCCATCAATTTGGTCAAATCCCGCTGAATCCCCTCTGGATTGAGTTCTGACTTGCCAGTATTGCGAAGGTAATCTGCAAGGGCGGTGGTGCTTTGGTCGTACTGATCCTTAGCTTTTTCGGCCAACTTTTGCGGCGCAGCGAGCGCACTGTGCCAATTTTCTTCGGCGCTGTCGAGGAGCTGATTTACTTGGTCTTCGCTGAGGTCTTTCCGCTGAGATAGCAATTTTACCAAAGTATCGCGATCGAACTTAGAAGCTCTGGATCTGAGCGCCAACATTCCCGCTTCGGGATTTTCGAGCAGGGTTTTGAAATCGCGCTTAATGCCTTCGGGATTAAGTTCTGTTTTGCCCGTAGACTGCAAGTATTCTTGCACTTTTTGCCACTGGTTGTCTAGTCGGACTTGGGCTGCTTCTTGAAGACCTTTAGTATCTGCTAAAACGACATCTCGCGTCGTTTCCAACTCTTTAACAATCTGTTCTACTTCCTGGAAGCCGAAGTTTTCGCGGCCTCTGAGAATTTGCACGAAACTGTCGCGGGTGTAAGGAGAAAGCCGATCGCGCAACTGTTCGTAATTCGCGTCGGAATCCTCTAAGATTTTTTTGAAATCGCCCCCAATACCTGCTGCTGTCAGTTCCTCTTTCGGCGTCAGCTTCAGATAAGTTTCCACGCGCCACTGCAAATCGCGAACTTTTTCTTGCTCCTCCGCAAAGACCACCGTTTGTAAAACTCGCTGTCTAATTCCTTCTAATTCCTGGGAAATTTCTTTAATTTTGTCTTGGGTAAAAACGCCTCGACTGGCCAGGATTTCGGCAAAATTTGACTGTTTGAGTTTTTCTAATTCGCGGCGCACCGTTCCCGGATCGGCCGTAGGATCGTAGAGCGCATCACGAAATTCGCGCTCGATCGCGGTAGGGTTCATTTGCCACGAATAAGTATTGAGCAAGTAGTTTTCTACATCGGCGCGAATTGGGCTGTAAGTTTCGGGTTCGCCTTTGACTTGAGCAGTAACTTTATCAGCTTGCCGACTCACTTTGTCTTTAGCTACTTTGAGCTGGCCCATTACTTTTTCAACATCGAAGTCAGAAATATCCGTGCGACCTAATACTACTCCCATTAAAGCATTGACTGCCATTGTCGTTGCTTGGGACATCATTGTGGGGCTTTGTCCGGGATTTTGACCGCCCAGATTTCCGAGGGCTTTTTCTACCCTACTTGTCAGCGTATCTGAAAGCAAATCTCCCGATTTAGCAGATTTGAGATAGTCTACCAATTGGGCGATGCCGTCTGGTTTCTGGTCTTGTTTTCCGACTTGTTTCCAAGCATCTTGGAGTTGGTCTACAATCCGGTTGACATCGCGTTTTGACAAGTCCGATCGCGAACTGACTAAATCTATCAGGGTTTGCCGATCGAGAGAAGGCAAATTTTCGCCAGCAATGGCTTTTAGTTGCGGATCGTTGAGCAACTTTTCAAATTCGCTACGCATCCCTTTGATGTCTAATTCCGGCGGTTTCAGCGCTTGAATGTAGTCTTCGACGTTTTCGCGCAAGCTGGTGGGGTCGATCGCGCTACCGAGTTCGTGGCCCACTGCTGCTGCTGCTGCTTTCGCTGTGGCCACCACTTGGTTGCTGGCTGCTTTTGCGCCCAGGGCTGCGGCTGCGGTGCCAAAAATGGCTTGAACGCCTGATGTCGCCGTGTTGACGACGGAACCGATCAGGGAACCGACGGTGGTGGAGCTCACCCAGACGAGTAGTGAGAAATAAGTGGCCCAGATGACTAAACCGACGATCGCACCTAAACCGGGACTACTAATCAAACTCAGCTTGACTGCTAGCAAACAAGCGAAGAATAGGGCGATGGTGACGGTGATTAGCGTCCAAGTGCCGACTTTGCTGCCGATGTGGCGGACTGGGGGGCTGCTGCTATCAGATTGGTGTCCGTCGTCGTGGGATTGTCCGATGTATGAAAGGCCCGCGGCTACTGATAAATTTGTTAGCAAGAGTTGGAAAGCACAAGCTAGAACAACTCCCGCGATTAAGGCGATAAAAAATTGTGGCCCGGAATAGAGGAGTGCTGCGTCTTCTACTCTGTTTGTTGTTGTTGTAGTCTGCTCTATTGGCACTTGGGCCAGCCAGAACCCGATGTTATACAGTTGTGGATTTATTGGCAAATTTTGATACATAGTATATTCCTCGTTAAAGGGTGGGTGCGTGCATTGGCGCAAGTTGACCAATGTATAGTTTTAGACTCATGCCCCTAATGGCAAGCATCGCCTTATTGACGAGCTAAAGCATCCCTCTACAGTTGGAAGTGTATAAATATGTCTGTGGTCTAATGGTGATTTAGGAATAATTATGCTAATGGCTAGAATGTTGTTTAATTCACAGTAGATTTTGAGTTCCTTGAAGGTGTAAAGCGATAAGCTGTCGCGCATTTAAATTGTATATTCAGGGCGGGCGGGACGCCCACCCCACAAGAGTTTGATTTTTTTTGACATCCAATTTAAATCCAGAACAGCTTACCCCCTGTGGATTTGGGCCGTGTCCCTACAATTAATTGGGGTAGGGAAACGGCACTGCCGTGTCCGACTTATCATTCCCGTGCAACCGGAATTGATATCAAATCCGGTAATATCGGAATTATTAATATTACCGAAATCAGGAGACTGCACGTGCCGTGTCCCTACAATTAATTGGGGTAGGGAAACGGCACTGCCGTGTCCGACCTATCATTCCGACGCAATTACCCATTCCCAACCAAACAATCTAATTCCCGTTGCATTTGGGTGGTAACTAAATCCAAACAAGCATCGACATAATCGCGATCGCGCGCCGCCTCCGAACCGTACCTCTCAAAGACAATCGGTTCGCACACGCGAGTCCGAATTTGCACCGGTAAAGGTAGGTTTGGCAAAGGCCCAATACTCAGTCCCCAAGGCAATCCCAAATACACCGGAAATACCACCGGATCGATGCCCAACAACCACGGCATTCCCCATTCATGCAATTGTTTTGCTTGTTCGTAAAAATCTGCCAAAACTATCAGAGTATCGTGAGCACCAGTAGAAATAATTGGCACAATTGGCACTTCTTCTCGCAATGCTAACTTAATAAATCCCTTCCGTCCGGCAAAGTAGATTTTATCGCGCAAGTGGTGGGGGCGAAAAACATCTTGGGCACCGCCGGGATAGATGAGAACTGGGGCATTTTTTCGCAAAGCGGCGATCGCCATTTTCGGATTCGCCTTCAGGGCCCCGCACTCAACCGCCATGCTAGCAATATCAGCAGAAACTTCCCAAACCGTCGGGTGCATCAATCCGTAGGCTAAGCGCTCCGTACCATACCTGCGGAACCATTCGTATAGGAACATAAACATATCCGGTGTGGCGATTCCTCCGTTGTGAGAACCGACAATCAGCATTTTTCCGCGTGCGGGGACATGATGCCAGCCGTCGCTTTGTACGCGAAAATAGTAGCGGTACAGCCATTCCCAGACTGGTAGCATAAGTTTAATGAAGTCGGGATTGCGATCGTCTAAAGATAAACCGTCAAAGGGATAGTTATAGGATTTTTGGTTAGTAGTTTTTGTCACTTTAAAAATATTGGGAATTGGGAATTGGGAATTGGGAATTGGGAATTGGGAATTGGGAATTGTT
>ENA-OFDP01000307-OFDP01000307.1-metagenomes-genome-assembly--contig:-NODE-307-length-22637-cov-5.491808_pt1 | contig 22637 bp, 15 predicted proteins | sample MGYA00153389_OFDP01 | MGnify analysis MGYA00153389 | reverse complement strand
CCACCCATCAATTCAACAAGGCGTCTGCTCACCACAAGGCCGATTCCCGTTCCTTGCTCGGGACCGGCCTCCCTGCCAAGCCGGTTGAAGGGTTGGAACAACTGCGCGAGCTGATCTGGTGCAAGCCCTTCGCCTGTGTCCCGCACACTGATGCGAATCGCATCTGGGGAACACAACGGGCACTCCACAATAACCGCGCCCTGCGCCTTGTTGTACTTGATGGCGTTGGACAGGAGATTAATCATCACCTGTTTAAGCCGGGTGCGGTCGGCCTGCACAGTGCCGGGGAGCATTAACGCGGGAAACGTCATGGTGATTGCGCGCTGGCTGGCCTGCGCCTCCATCATGGCCCGGCATTCGAGCATGACTTCGGCAAGCGAGACGGGCACTTGTGTCACGGACAAGTTGCCCGACTCAATTTGCGCAAGGTCGAGCAGCTCGTTGACCAGCTCTAGCAAGTACCAGCCGCCTTTAAGAATCTGTTCAAGGTGACCCCTCTGGGTGGGTGTCGGTGCCGGAGCCCCGGATTCTATGAGTTGTGCAAAGCCCAAGATCGCGTTGAGCGGTGTGCGCAATTCATGGCTCATGCTGGACAGAAAATCGGACTTTGCCCGGTTGGCTCTATCCGCAACTGCGGTGGCCTCGATCAGATTCAGCTCCATGTGTTTGCGCTGGGTGATGTCACCGGCAACGCCAAACCATATGACCAAATCTTCGTTCTCATCGAGTATGGGCACCGCCCGCGACCGCACCCAGCCGGTGGAGCCGTCGGGTCGCAGGACACGATGCTCCATCTCAAAAAGTTTTTTCCGGGAAATCGCATCGCTGACCATCTGCCTGACCCGGGCATGCTCGTCGCGCGGAAGATACTGGTGCACCCACGCCCAATCGGCGAGCTGGCTGTCCGAACTCTCAAACAACCCGCGCCCGTCCAGCGGCAGCATCGTGGACCAGTCGGCGGACATGCGGTAGGGGATCTCGGCACTGGCTTCTGCCAGGACCTGAAAGTGCTGCTCGGTTTCACGCAGCGCCGCTTCCGTGCGCTTGCGCTCGGTCATGTCCAAGGCGATGCCTTCCATGCGGATCGGCTTGCCAGTGGCGTCGCAGTAGACGCGGCCTAGCGAGACTGCCCAATGCACGCTGCCATCGGGCCAGACGTTGCGCAACTCAATGCGGTATTCCGAGCCATCCTGTAACGCGTGCCGCACGGCATCGTCGGCGCGGGCGCGATCCTCGGGATGCACCGCGCCGAGGAACTTCTCATAGCTCATCGCGGTGCCCGCAGGGATGCCGAAAATCTTCAGACATCGCTCTGACCAGTTCAGCTCTCCGGTACGGACATCCCAATGCCACGTACCCAGATCGGAGCCCGCGATCGCCAGCCGCAGCCGCTCGTCGCTTTCTCGCCGTACCGCCTCGGAGCGCTCCCTCTCGGTCACGTCCTCAAAATAACACACCACCCCGAGCTGCCCGTCCGGCAGGGCGATACGCTGCGTCTCCCATTCAAAGGCCTGCTCCACGCCGATGTCGTGCCGCTGCTCGGAGAAGCGCGGCGAGACGTAGCGCTCTCCCGTCGCCAGCGTGTGCCGGAAGATGCTCGCGAGCTGCGGCCCGATCTCCGGACCCCAAAGGACATCCATCACTTCATCAAAATCGCGCCCGATCAGCGGCTTCACCGACGCGAAAGCCGGCAGCGCTTCAGCGTTGACCTGCGTGAGGCGGAACTGCGCATCCACAACATACACGCCGCCCGGTGCCTGATCGATGATTTTGTAAAAAAGAGCCGTGTTCCCGCGCAACGCCGCCTCGGCTTGCTTACGCTCTGTGATGTCCACTACCATCGCGCTGAAGCCGATGATTTCACCGCTCTCATCGCGTGCCGGATACCAACTTTCATTCCAGGTGCGGGAGATTCCGGGTGCGCACGCTGTCTCGCCAGTGAACTCGTGATCGAGCACCGGCTGGCCGGTCGCAAGGATGCGCGCTGTCACCTCACGCAGGCTCGCCTCCAGCGTGGGGGCGATCTCTGCCACCGTCTTGCCAAGGTGCGTCGCAACGCAGAGGCCGTGCATTTCGGCGAACTGGTCATTGATGCCCACAAACCGCAGTTCGTGGTCAATGAACGCAAAACCAAATGGCGCACTTGTGAGCAGCGACTCAAGATGCCGCTGTGCCCGTGCCTGATCTTCATCTTGATTCTGTAGTTGTGAGTCAACACAGGTGGTGACATCAAATTGCGCTGCGGGTGCAGTATCCAGGATGTCGTGAGCGCGAACTTCAGATAAGCGGTCTTTTTGGTTCGAAGAAATGGAGAAGCTCACTGATTTCGTTCCTGTAGGATTAACCGCGCGCCCTTCCTTCACCGAAAAAACGCTACCGCGCATTTATACACGGATTGAGATTTACTGGTGTTGCAATTGTGCGAATGGGTGAGCATCCAATTGGCTATGTTAATCAAACAGCAAGAGATACGGGCATCGAAACTACAAACGGTCATTAATGCAAGTGCAAAGCCTGCTGACCTTGATGTAAAGCGCGCGCAGTGGCAGAGAAAAAGTGACTGTACTGGCAGCCCTGTACATCCTGATTATTCAAGATGAAGACTATCTGGGACCTCTATCGAGCATCGCTGAACAGCCAGCGTAAGAGTGGCCATGTTGAGCCTGGAGAATGTGGATCACAAAATCCTTTTAGTGCATGCTGATGCGGCTATGTACAAAGCCAAACGAGCCGGAAAGAGCTTGATTCGATTTTAGACGTCGGAAGTAGGGTCCTGAATCCGTAAGCCTGTGCCATCCGCCCAACATTTGTTTAAATCTGATTTCGTTTTAAATGTTGTCTTCCCGATAGCAGTCATTTGCGAAAGTCAGCAACTGGCCCAAAGCAGCTTTCGACGACAAAGCGGAATTACACGAGTGCGAACTGGACGCTTAAAAGCAGACGTTGGCTACCGCTTGCCGAAGGCGATCGCGACAGGCTGTATTGCAGCAACTGCGCTTGATCGTAAAAATGGTTAAAAAAGCCTCCGTTTTTTGCAGTAAATCGCTGGCTGTTGCAAGGATTGCCAGGATTGACAAGAAAAACAACGCAGCAGGTCGCCCGAGCCCGGCTGATCGCGGACCGCGATGAGTCATGCTGAGGGTCCCTAGACTTGCAATCTATGGCGGCTTCTCGGACTTTACAAACTTTCACCACCGCGCAATGGCCGCTATACACGCGGCCAGCACACTTGCTCTCAACCTGAAGCCCATTCCGGATCTCAGGTTTTCTCTGACCAAAAGGAAGTTCTCATGCCATTCGTATCCCGCTCACACACCTGTTTGAACCGCATCATCCTGGCTGGCCTGCTGGCCACCGCAGGCGCCACCGCGATGGCGCAAGCACCCACAACGCCGCCCACAGCACCCATGGCCGCTGGCAGGCATGGCGGCGCTAGCGAGCACATGGGCCGCCATGACCCCGCCAAAATGCAGGCTTGGAGGGCAAAACGCCAGGCAGACATGAAGGCCAAGCTCAACATCACGCCCGCGCAGGAAGGCGCATGGACAACCTTCACAGCCGCCATGCAACCGCCCGCACACGGTGCGCGACCCACCGCCGAGCAGCGCGCCGAGTTTGAAAAACTTACAACGCCAGAGCGCATCGACAAAATGCGTGACATGCGCTCGCAACGCATGTCTGGAATGACGGCCGCCATGGACAAACGCGGCGAAGCCACCAAGGTGTTCTACGCCGCACTGGCGCCCGCGCAGCAAAAGGTGTTTGACAGCGAACAAGCCAACCGCGGTCACCATGGTGGGGGGCGTGGAGGCTACGGCCACGGCTCACAAAAGGGTTGAGCGAATTGTGGTGGCACCCACACGATTCGCCGCACCAAAGCATCTTTGATCTATCGCTGTACCAAAAACATTCGTGCTGTGCAATTGGCTTTAGGACACACCAAGTTGGAAAGCACGGTTCGATACCTTGGCATTGAGGTCGAAGATGCTTTGGAACTTTCAGAGCAGACGGAAATTTAAACTTTATCGAACCGGTATCTGAAGCCAAATTGGCTGGCAGATACCGGTCATTCGCAAATGTCTGCTTCTGGCTCAAAGTGCCGGTCTGAAAATTGTAGCTTTCGACGACAAAGCTAACGTTCGAGCCAAATCAACAAATGCTTGAAAGCGGACATTCAACAGTTGATTTCAGTTGAGAGTCCACGCTAAATCCCCCACTACTCCTTACTATGTCAATGCAAACAACTGCACCTTTGATGCGTGGCAAGACGTGTACTTGCGCTCCGGCGCGAAGGGAAACTGTGTGCCCGGTCAGAACATATGGCAGTGAGCGTCCACGCTGCCAAGCGGAAGTTGGAAGCGCGGTTTGCTAAGACCGACATACCAGTCAAGCCAGCCGGGCTATGAAATCAGTCGGGCTTTAATCCGGCTTAATATTGGCTTGACGCACCAGCTTTTCGTAACGCAGGCGTTCTGAGCGGATCAGCGCAGCAAACATTTCAAGGCTACCGGAAAGAACCTCGCCACCCACCTGTGTCATGCGGTCGTGCTTTTCTTTGTTTGCAGGGCTTTCTGGGCATCGGCATGCAATCGGGTGCGAGGACCTTGGGTGTTGTGGCAGGCGCCACCAGCCGTACCAGATAGTTGGCACACCCGGAAAAATCGCCGATCGATTGGTGCTCAGCACCGTAAGTACCTTGAGCTTGCCTCTTTTGACATGAGGCTGCACTCCCAGCGCATTAACGGCCATCAGTGCCAGTTGGCCGCCAATCACATCGGTGATGGCCTGCGAGCCCCGGGGTAGGTAATGTGCAGCAAAGAGATACCCGCCGCGCGTTTGAAAAACTCCACCGCCATATGCGGCGTCGAGCCGTTGCCCGGCCTGGCCTGGCAAATGAAATACTCCTTGGCTTGGCCTTGGCGGCGGCAATCTGCTGTTTGACGCTTGCATACGGGGCGCTGGCTGTGGCAGAAGTCACCACCGCCACGCGGCCGATCAGCGACACCGGTACCAGATCGCGCTCGGCGTCAAAGGGGGCGGGCTGGTACAGCGCCATGTTGGCTGCCAGTGCATTGGCCGCCAACATTAACGTGTAGCCATCAGGCTCAGCCGCAATCACAGACTTGACGGCGATGTTGGTGCCGCCACCAGGCTTGTTGTCCACCACAAAGGGTTGGCCCATGGTGACCGACATCGCTTGGCCAACGGCGCGGGAAGCTGTGTCGACCGCGCCTCCGGCGGAATAACCTACTACCACCTTGACGATTTGGACGGATAGGGCTGGGCCGAGGGCGGCTTGGGGCATACAACAAGTGCCGTGGCCGCAAAGGCTACCAGCAGCATGCGAGAAAAATCAGTGACTGCAAAAGGCATGAGGAGGAGAAGATTAAACGGAATTTAAAGAAAGTAAGCGGCTAGGCTAGTTCAGTTGATGTACCTGATTCCGGCCTTGGCCAGCGGCTCGCGCATGTTGTACATATCCAGACCCAAAATACCGGAGGCGAGTTTTTTGCGCTTCTCCCCCTCGTGGACTGCCCGAGCGCGGGCAACTTCCAGTGTTTTGGCAGCCAGCGCCCTGGGCACCACCGCCACACCGTCGTCGTCTGCCACCACCACATCACCGGGGTGAACAATCATGCCGGCGCACACCATGGGGATGTTTACTGAGCCCAGGGTGGCCTTAATGGTGCCTTTGGAACTGATGGCCTTGCTCCACACCGGAAAGCTCATCTCGGTCAGCGTTTTTACGTCACGCACGCCGGCATCGATGATGAGTCCACGCGCGCCTCGTGCCTGAAAGCTGGTGGCCAGTAGGTCACCAAAATAACCATCGGTGCATTCAGCCGTCACCCCGGCAACAACGATGTCGCCCGGCTGAATCTGTTCGGCCGCCACGTGCAACATCCAGTTGTCACCGGGCTGCAGCAGCACTGTCACGGCGGTACCTGAGACAAGAGCACCAGCATAGATGGGCCGTATGTAGGGCTTCATAAGACCCACGCGGCCCATTGCCTCGTGCACGGTCGCGGAGCCCAGCACGGCCAGCCCGTCTGTGATGGCGCGGTCAGCACGGGTGATATCGCGGTAAATAACGCCTAGTTCATGCATTTCAGGTTCCCCTTGCTTTCAAGCGTGTGTCCAGCCCCGAAAAAACGCGGCGCACATTGCCTTCGTAGATCTGGTGTTTGTCATCAGTGCTCAGGATTTTTGAAGCTTCGATATAGCGCTTGGTGTCGTCGTAGAAGTTGCCAGTGGTCGGGTCAATGCCGCGCACTGCACCGATCATCTCGGACGCAAACAATATATTTTTTACCGGGATCACCGTGTTGAGGAGGTCAATGCCCGGCTGGTGATAGACGCAGGTGTCAAAGAAAATATTGTTCAGCACATGGTCGCTCAGCAAGGGCTTTTTCATCTCTTGCGCCAAACCCCTGAATCGGCCCCAGTGGTACGGTACGGCGCCGCCGCCATGCGGAATCAAAAACTTCAACGTCGGAAAGTCCTTGAACAGATCGCCCTGCACACACTGCATGAAAGCCGTGGTGTCGGCATTGAGGTAGTGCGCACCGGTGGTGTGAAAGCAGGCGTTGCAGGAGGTAGACACGTGGATCATGGCAGGCAGGTCGTACTCCACCATTTTTTCGTAGATTGGGTACCAGTGTTTGTCGGTCAACGGTGGGCTGGTCCAGTGACCGCCGGAAGGGTCAGGATTCAGGTTGATGCCAACCGCACCGTATTCCTTCACGCATTTTTCCAGCTCGGGGATGCAGCTTCTGGGGCCCACACCGGGTGACTGCGGCAACATAGCCACCGGCACAAAATGGTCGGGAAAAAGCTCGCTGACGCGAAAACACAGCTCGTTGCAAATCGCGGCCCAGGTGCTGGAAACATTGAAGTCGCCAATATGGTGCGCCATGAAACTCGCACGCGGCGAGAACAGCGTGATGTCACTGCCACGCTCTTTCATCAGCTTGAGCTGATTGCTCTCGATGCTCTCACGCAGCTCGTCGTCGCTGATCACCAGGTCTGCCGCACGCGGCTTGACGGATGCGTCCTGAATACCGGCAATTTGCTGATTGCGCCACGCTTCCAGCGCCTTGGGCGCGGTGGTGTAGTGGCCGTGACAGTCAATGATGAGACTCATGTTTTTTCCTGTGTTTGCAATTTTTCAGGCCGGTTCCATGCCCTGCCGCCGCTTCGCTGCATCGGCCTGCGGCGAGCGCATGGCGTCCAGCATGGCGCGCACCCATTCGGCCTGCGGGGAACCGGCCACAACGCTGGTGTGTATGCCAGCCGAAAAAGTCGTAGTGAACTGGAACGCCGGCTGCAGCGGGCCCACAACCGTGATGCCATCAACGTGCAGCAACTCGCTGAGCTGCTGAAAGCCCAGCGCCGCTTCGCCGCGCGCCACCAGCGCGCCAACCGGCACGCCGGGTGGCGCCTGCACCATTCGGCCCTGAATCTCGCTGGTGATGCCCCAGCGCTCAAACAGCTTTGCCAGCGCTACACCGCTGGGCCCGGTCGAGCAGCTGATGCTGCGCGCAGCCAGCACCGCCCGCTTGACCGCGTCTTCAGACGTGATGTCAGGCAGTTGCGCACCCGCGCGCACCGCCAAGGCCACGCCGGAATGAACCAGATCGACCTTGCTGCCGGCCTGAAGATGGCCTACAGCCATAAGCTTGTCGATGGCGTCAGACGCGAGCACCACCACATCAAAGGCTTTACTGGCCTGCACACGTTTGGCAGCATCCACGCCGCCCACCGCCTCCATCGTGACCGCACAACCACTCTGCTGCTTAAATACGCGCACCAGGTCCGCCAGCAGCTGGCGCGTGGCCATGGAAGAGATACCCTTGATCGCGGAGGTGGTGGTTGGCATGGTGTCATTCTGGTTGCTTCTTGGGCGCATGCAAAGGCCCCGCCCCAACTAGCAGGTATGCTCGTTTGGCATAATTGCCGAAAGGTTATCAAAAAACAGATCCATGGACCTCAAGCAACTTGAGTATTTTGTGCGGGTGGCCGAACTCGGCAGTTTCACGCGTGCATCGATTGCGCTCCACATAGCCCAGCCTGCGTTGAGCCGCCAGGTGCGCCTGATGGAAGTCGAGTTGCGGCAAAACCTGCTGACCCGCACCGGGCGCGGCGCCATACCGACGGAGGCCGGCAAGCTGTTGCTTAAGCACGGGCGGGGCATTCTTCACCAGGTGGAGGTGGCGCGCGAGGAAATGGGCGCCGTACGCGGCGCACTGGCCGGCCGCGTCTCCATCGGCCTGCCGCCCAGTCTTTCCAAGCTGATCACGGTCCCGCTCACCCAGGCTTTCAAGCAACAACTGCCGCACGCCCAGCTGACTTTGACTGAAGGGTTTTCGATACTGATGCAAGAGGGTCTGCGTGTGGGAAACCTGGACATCGCCGTGCTTTACAACTCCGACCGCTCGCCCGAACTGGAAACGATCACGCTGCATACAGAAGAGTTGGTGCTTATTTCACGCAATACCACTGCCAAAGCCAATGCCTTCCGCAAAACTGCTTCCGGCAAACCGAAGCCTATCAAGCTTGCCGACGTTGCCGCCCTGCCCCTCATCCTGCCCAGCCGCCCAAATGCCTTTCGCATCTTGATTGAGAGCGAAATGATCACCATTGGCTGCAAGCCACTGTTGGCGCTTGAAGTAGACGGCCTCAATTCCATTTTGAGTCTGGTCAGGGAGGGCATGGGCCACGCCGTGCTGCCAAGTTATACGCTGAGCAACGCCGAAAACCCCGCGCACTTCACGGTGCGCAGCATCCGCTCACCGAGCATCATGAGTGAGTTGACGCTGTTACGTTCATCACGCCGCGCCAGCACTGACACGCAAAAGAAAGCCGTTGAACTGATTCAGCGGGTCGTGGCCAAAGCGCTCAAACCTTACCTCTGAGTTGGTGTTGCCCCGTTTCATACGGCGTTCAAACCACCAGGCCAGCCCGCCGCAGCTTCATCACTCCGCCCTTCGCGTGGCGAATAGCCACCGCCTCGTTATTGCAAAACGCTATAGCTGCTAGTGCCTCATGGCGCTTATCAAATGGGGGGCGGCTTCACACAATAGAGCGTGCAACCCCTGCATTCATTTCAACAATTTTCGGAGACTCGTATGAAACAAGCTGTCAAAGCCATCCTGCTGCTCGCCCTGGGTTTTCAGGCAGCCACCCATGTGGGGGCACAGGATTTTCCAACCAAGCCAGTCAGGATCACCACCCCCTTCCCGGTTGGTAGCGGGCCAGAAGGCGTACTCCGCCTGCTTGCCGACAAGTTGTCGCGCACCTGGGGCCAGCCGGTTGTGGTCGAGAACAAACCGGGCGGCAACGGTTTTATTGCGATCGACGCTTTCAAGCGAGGGGTAACCGACGGGCATGAATTGATCCAACTGGACAACGTGCACCTGTCTGCTTATCCGCATTTGTTCAAAAAGCTTCCCTACGACGCCAAGACCGATTTCGAGCCGCTGCTGCCACTCTTCAAGACCTACTTCTTCGTTGCCGTGGCTAATGACAGCAAATACAAAACCGTTGGCGACATCATTACCGACGCCAAGGCCAACCCCGGAAAACTGAACTACGGTTCATGGTCGGTGGGCAATCCGGTGCACCTGGGCTCGGCCCTGTTTGAAACCGTCACCGGCACCAGCATGCAACACGTGATCTACAAGGAGACCACGATGCTGTACACCAGCGTGGCTACCGGCGAGTTGTCGTTTGCCTTGGGCACCAACGCCACTGCGGGCGCCATGTACCGGGCCGGAAAACTCCGTTACGTCGCTGTGGCTGCACCCAAGCGCGTCGCGGCCTTTCCCACCGTACCAACGGTGGGCGAGTCCGGCGGCCCTGCTGGCTTTGAAGTAAGTGGCTGGACCGCCATTGCCGCACCCAAGGGTGTGTCCAAGGCGGTTGCTGACAAGATCCAGCGCGACATTGAAAAAGCCCTGTCCGAGCCGGACATGCGTGAAAAGTTTGCCTCCTTCGCTTATGAGCCGTTCCCCTTGACACGTGATCAGTTTGGCAAATACATCCAGGCGGAATCTGTGCGCTACGGCGAGATCATCCAAAAAGCAAAAGCTTCACTGGATTGACAACGCTGACCCGATTTACCCACTAGCAACACCTCATCACATGGCACATATCGTCGGAGCGATCGCTTCATCCCACACCCCCACCATCGGTTTTGCGTTTGATCGCAATAAACAGGACGACCCGGTGTGGGCCCCCATTTTTGAAGCTTTCGGTCCGGTGCGGCAGTGGGTGAAAGACAAGAAGCCAGACGTCCTGCTCTTTATCTACAACGATCACGTCAGCTCCTTCTTTTTTGACCACTATTCAGCGTTCACGCTGGGGGTGGGTGAGCGCTACGAAGTTGCTGATGAAGGCGCCGGGGCACGCGATTTGCCACCCGTGGCGGGCCACCCTGGTATGGCACGCCACATCGGGCAGTCGCTGATGGCGGATGAATTTGACATGGCCTTCTTTCAGGACAAGGCGCTTGACCACGGCTGCTTTTCTCCCTTGTCCATGCTGGCCGACCACACACCTGACTGGCCGGTGTCGATCGTGCCCCTGCAGGTCGGAGTGCTGCAGTTTCCGCTGCCATCCGCCCGGCGGTGCTTCAAGCTTGGCCAGGCCCTGCGCCGCGCGATTGAAAGTTACCCCGAAGACCTGCGCGTGGCCATCGTGGCCACCGGCGGGCTCTCACACCAGGTCCATGGCGAGCGCTGCGGCTTTAACAACCCGGCATGGGACGCACGATTTCTCGACCTGATTGAAAACGACCCGGTGCGTCTGAGCGAGATGACCCACGCTGAATTTGCCGAGCTTGGCGGCATAGAAGGGGCAGAGGTCATCATGTGGCTCATCATGCGCGGCGCCCTATCGGCCAACATCCGCAAGGTACACCAAAGCTACTACCTTCCATCGATGACTGGCATTGCCACCGCGGTGTATGACAACTGCGCTTCGCCAGCCGTCAAAGGCGAAACCCAGCGCCACCTTCAACACATGGCGCGCCAGCTTGAGGGGGTGCAGGCGCTTGCGGGCAGCTACCCTTTTGACCTGGAGCGCAGTGTCAAGACCTACCGCCTCAACAAGTACCTGCACGCCATGGTGGAGCCGGCCCATCGGCTTACCTTTCTGCAGGATCCCGAAACCAGCTATGCCAAAGCGGGGCTCAACGCGGAGGAGCAGCGCATGGTCAGCGATCGGGACTGGCGCGCGCTGATCCGCTACGGCGCGATCTTTTTTGTGCTGGAAAAACTCGGCGCAGTTGTGGGGGTGTCCAACCTGCACATTTATGCGGCCATGCGCGGTCAAAGCCTGGAAGAGTTCCAGAAAACCCGCAATGCGCCGGGCGCCTTGTATTCCGTGGCGGGAAGAGACTCACAGCCCCTGTCCTGGGAAGCCGCTAACCCCAGAGCCCGCCCAGCGCAAAAGGAGCCTGCATGGCGATGAAAATAATAGCAACAAGGCCTATATTTGCAATGGTTATCGGATTTTTGCCTGCAACATGTCGTGGCCAAAGCCCCGGTTGCAAGTGGCGGAGGCTACCCGACCAAACCCATTCGCCAAGTTGTACCATTCACACTCGACGGCAGCACGGACATCCTTGCGCCCGCCATCGGGCAGGAGCTGACTAGGCCTGGGGCCAGGCGTTCGTTGTTGACAACATGCCCGGCGTGGGAGCCACTTCAGCCTCCGAGTCAAAGTCGCAACGGCTGATGTCGTCTACGGATCGCCCGCCCTTGGTCTTGCCTATTTAGTCGGCAGAGGCAGGCTTGCACCCAGTTGTCGTCCGCCTCGGCGCCATCCATAGAGGGCTTCTGTCAGTGAATTTCACACTGCACCAAGCGGAAGCCTCGCCGAAAGAGCGATGTGAGGCGTACCAACGATTCAAGTTACCAGATGCCGAGCGTCTTCAACTTGAGGGATAGGTGGATCGTGCGAGGTCGCAGGCTCGGTCGCCGTTCATCAACTTATTTGCAAGTTCGAGCGTGCTTCAATGAAGCGAGCACATTCTCCGGGCCCTGGGCTGCCTAACTGTTCTTTCGACGCGGACGCAAACGTGCTTCCTCGCGCGTCGCGCACTCGCGTCATGTGCACCGGTCAACTTCAATGTTCGGCCTGTATTTTTAGTCGCGCCAAGGCGGTAATCTGGCGCGCGACTTGCATGTTTTGATGGCCCTAACATCAGGACATCATCATCGCACGCTACAGACTGGTTGACCGCTCCCCCAAGTTTATCCCGGTAGTATTTGATGCGCAAATCCAGCCCGGCAGCTTTTAATACGCTCGCGACTATCTTGTTGACAACGAGCTGGACCTAGCAGCGCTGCATGAGCGCTACAACAACGATGAAACCGGCGCGCCTGCCTATGACCCTGCAGTGCTCCTCAAGATCGTCTTGCTGGCCTACAGCCAAGGCATGATCGCCAGCCGAAGCATCGAACGCGCCTGCCGCAAGAACATCCTGTTCATGGCCCTGTCCGGTGACAGCGCGCCCCAATTCACAACCATAGCCCAATTCATCCGCGAATTAGCCCCGCAAATTGAGGCCTTGTTCACCCAGGTCCTGCTCACCTGCGATGCCCAGGGCCTGATTGGGCGGCACATGTTTGCCATTGATGGTGTCAACCTGCCCAGCAACGCCAGCAAAGAAAGAAGCGGCAGCTTTGCCGAGCTGGCTCAGGAGGCAGACCGCATGGAGCGAGCTGTCAAGAAAATGCTGGCCACCCACCAAAGCCGGGATGCGGCAGGCCCAGACGAAGACGATGACAGGGTGGGCGTCCAATGCATCACCCACCTGCAAAACGAGGCTGCCCGCATCCGTGACTTCCTGGCGACGAACACCGAACGCAAAAGTGCCAAGGGCAGCATGCTCAAATCCAACGTCACAGAAAACGACAGCGCCAAGATAGCCACCTCCAGGGGAGTCATCCAGGGCTGCACCGCAATAGCTGCGGTAGACAGTACCCACCAAGTCATCGTCGCAGCCGTGGCACGCGGCTCAGGCTCCGAGCAAAGCACACTCCTACAAATGGTCAATGATTAACGAATCATATTTGGAGTTATATCGGAATACGCAGGAACAGGGGGCGTGTTGATTTGGCGCCATATTTCATGATCGCGGAAACGAGAAGATCTGTACCTGGCATGCGTGTAACACCTAGGTACCGCCGATTAAGTTTGAAAGGCTAAATGCACAAAAGAAAGAAGATGAAAAAGTACAAAATCTAGCAAGCTCTTTGGATTACTCAGAGCTCGTGCAAACCGAGCCATCAATTGACTGCAACCGTCAAGTCGATCTAATAAAAAATACCCAAGAGGTCAAGAATCTTTAAATCGTTCAAGGGATCGGGGCAAGCCACTAAAACCAATAGTGGGGTCGTGGGAAACTGCTGTTCCTGCGGTGATTTGGGCCAATTCTGAACGGCCTTTCTTTACATTGTTTTATCTTCGGCTTGCAAGGCCCAAAAGTCCCAAGCTCTTTGTACTTGCCCTTGGTTTGCGAGATCGGCATTTAAAGCCTCGGAATCGGTGAGGTAAGTTGGCTCTCCAAGGGCCATCGCTTGCGCTTGTATAGCGGCATTTTTTTCCGCATAGACAGCACGAAATACCGCCTGTTGAAGAGAGCCACCTACAACTGTTACGCCATGACCTCGCATAAGTACGATGGCGTGATTGGCAAGTGATTTAGCCAGTGCAGCACCCAATTTGACATTCCTAATAAGGAGGTCGCTATGGTCGCCGGCATGATCCCGAATTTCAAAAATCGGACTTTTGGAAGTTAGAAATCCTCCCATGTGACATATTGGCCTTAGGGTTGCTGTCGGTACCACGGTGAACGGAACCAGCGAAGCGGAATGACTGTGTACGACGGCCTGCACGTCGGGACGCTCGCGATAGATAGCTCCGTGAAGAAAGCGCTCAAGGTACACCTTTTCATGCGATCGTCCTTGAGGATTTCCATCTAAATCAAAAGTCATGATGTCTTCTGCTTTCACGAGCGCTGGCGCCAGATTTCTTGAAAGAAAGAAGTTTGTGTGATTGTCGGGATCGCGTACGCTGACGTGGCCAAATGCATCAAGGACGGCTTGATTAAAAAGTATCTGATTGGCTTGCGCCAGTTGAGTTTTCATCCCTTGACCTTTTGGTTGAATGTGCGACTAAATGCGCGGAGGAAGTGTAAAAAATAATTAATTGCTGGCCTCTTTGGAGTTTAGTCTTCAATAGACTCCAAAAGTCCTTGCAGTGTTGCCTAAGGCCACGGGCAGCACAGTTAGCAAGCAGCTCTGCAATTCATAGTGCACTAAATGAAAAGATATCGGCATTAGGCGTTCACTTTCCAAAAAAAGGAGTTCGACGAATGAAAGGACGCCAGATTCGACTTGTTGTGACGATACAGCGATATTTACGTTCCTAAAGTCTGCTCGTATAGATTGCGCACGAGCGTTCCAGCTCTTGGGACCACCCAAGATTCATCGACAAGTGCTTCGAACTTAATCAGCACTTCATTTGCCAATGGATGCCCGTTTTTAACCACGATAGCCAGATGATCCTCAAATAGCCCTTCCTGAACCAGACCGCTTTGCGCACAGCGCCGACTAAGATATCGATAGCTCCGCAGGCTACTCCAAGGATTTAGTGAATTAAATGACCCGTCGATTAGTTCCACAAAAAGGTGGGGATGACTGTTTAGCAACAGATTTACGATCCTGGGAACTATGATTGAGGTGTCCAGCTGGGGACGCTGACAGCAAGCCAGCCTTGTGCAATTCCGAAGTATTCGGATAGACCTTACGCAACCATATTCATTTCTTTCAGGGCTATTTTTGCTAAATGGGATAGCTGATGGGTTACTTCGTTGGGAACCATACCGTGCCTCCATTGCAACAAAAGTCGTCGACTGACGAATTACTCTAGCTTTTGAATGGAGCGCGTCACTGGGGGCTGAGAGATTCCAAGTGTCGATGCCACACGTTCTTTAAACTAGTACTTCACGATTTTGCTCACGATGTCAATATGTCGAGTTGTGACTTCGTGAGAAAGAAGGGAGCCGGGAGATGATTTGTTCCGAAGTCTCCAGTTGCTTTAAGGCCAGTAGCAGGTGTTGCAGCACAAAATATCCAGGCGCTGTAAGCATCAGGTTTTGCCGTATCCGGTCAAATAGGAAAATGCCAGGCTGCTTACTCATCTCCAGTAAGGATCTGGTCGTGACAGTTGCTGCACGATGCAGCGTTAAATCGTCTTTGGTAATGGATCTGTGATCAGAAACGGCAATGGGCTGTGCGTATACGAAGGAAATTTGGCTCTAATCTATAGTTTGTGACGCAACTATTTTTAAGCCGAGTGCCTGTTCTTCTTTGTGTGTCGTGATCCTTGTCCACAAAGTCTTTTAAGACTTAAGTCGGCAGTCGTCCAAAATTGCTGAATTCCTAAGTACTCGATGTCTTGCGAGCAAGCTGGTCCGCTGCTTAAATGCGGAGCGACCTGAAAATTTAACATCGGCAAGCCTCGATCGAAGCTTTGCGGTCTCTTTAGAGCTATGCCCGGCTTGCGAAATTTTTGACTGCGATGGGAAATTCTGGCGGATGCGGGCTGTTGCTGTTTCTCAATAGCTCGCTGAACAGCCGCCAGCTTTGAATGTCGATTCGCCTGTGCGGATACTGTTAAAGCAAAAGCGCAGCTAATTAGACGCGAAATAGCACGTATGTTACCCGCGCGTATGGAGTAATCTGACTCGAAACAAGTGCTGCAATGACGTGCGCCCAACAGTCGCGAATAATCTTTTTTATAAAGTGTCCTAAATTAATGTGTGACAGGAATTCAGTTTCCGTGGGCAAGAGAAGGAGTTGGCAGAAGGGCAGCTCGTGGCGACCTAAGCCGACGATATCCGGGTGAAGGCCAAATACCGGCGCCTTCAGTCTGAACGGCGGTTTGCGATTCCGGAATGAATGACATCTGCGGTCGGTCACCCGGCTTGATTCTTCCCGGCAAATGTGGATTCTGCCCTACCAGCTTTCAAACGCAGGATGCTCGAAGGTGCAAGGGCACATGCTTGGCGAACCTATCGGCGCAAGACGGTCGTCCGCCGCCACCGTGCTGGCCTCATTGGTAATGCGCTGATTCAACGAGCCGGAGCAGGACTTCGATCCCCACAGACAAAGCTGCTTAGTTTCACCGACAGTTGACAGGATATAGCCCTGCAGGAAAGGTACTTAAATGACTTTAACTACGTATGTTTATGTCGCGTCGCAATCCTTCGCAAGCTAGTGGAGGCTGGCCACCAAGGTTTTGAACCTGCGCGATCTGGGTCGGCTCTGCTGGAGGCCCTGCGATTTTCCCCTGCCGACCACAAGCGGCGACCCGACTGAATGCGGAATCCAAACTTGGGAGGCTTCTAAACGGAAGAATGCTAGAAGGCTACGCGTTTAAGATCAATCAGTGAAAAAGCAGATGTGTTTGCGTTATTGCTATGCCCCGATTCCCGCTACTGCAAAATGATTGCGGCGTGTTGTTCAGGGATGCCTGAACTACTACGCAGTCTTAGGTAACCTGAGACTGCTGAGCGCCCCGGGGCTGAAGTTTGCCAATCACAGCTGCACGCCTAGCTGCGGCGAAATCACCACTCGCGTATGATCTGGCAAACTTTGACCACCGTGTTGATAGCCACGTCCCAAAAGCAAGGATTTTCCATCCGTACTCGAACCGATGCTTCGAGTCGTGACTCTAGACAGGAGCCATATGTGTTAATTCTGCGTGCACGGCTATGTGCAGGGCGCACGCGGGGCAATCCGCGCTTTCACCGCGACCTTATTGAACTGCTTCTGACTAACAATTCGATGATGTTCAGCCTGGCAACTACTGCCGTTTTTATTTGAAGCGAAAGTGCACATGAAAGCTGTTGTGGTTCAACAATCAAGCGACCTCAAGACTGAGATCAACTCAGAGCATACTGTTCTCGTCATTGACGACGATATCGGATTTTTCATCGCCGTAACTTCTCGATTAATGGATCGAGCCTTAAATGGAAGGCTTAAAAAATATGGAGTTTCGTTTGGCCAATGGCCATTTCTCATGACGCTGTGGGCTGAAGAAGGCTTAACTCAAAGAGAGCTCAGCCGGCGCGTGTCAAATGAAGAGGCAACGACAACGCGCACGCTGGACCGCATGGAAGCAGATGGGTTGATTCGACGCAAGGCGAACATCACGGATCGGCGTCAGCGGATTATTCATCTCACCAGTAAAGGTAGGTCTCTGCGAGACAAGCTTGTGCCAGAGGCGCTCGCTGTAAGTGAGCTGACCACGGGTCAGCTCACTCCAAAAGAAGTGGCAGCCCTTCGAGCCGCTCTGAAGAAAATGGTTGGGACGCTGAAAGAACTATCGCGCTAGGGAACAGTCCCCGTCGACCACGAAAGATTTTAAAAAGGAAGATTGCCGCAATGGCGACACTGGTGGTGGCAGGCCCTGCCTTGCAACTGCACACTGAACATCCCGCACCACAAAATCACAAAGCGGATTGACGCCTGGCTTGGTTCGCCCGACAGTTTGTGCATCGGTGCTACTTCCGGTCGCCAACTTCAGCGAGCCAGCTCATTATTATGTCTGCGACCTGAAGATTATTTTTATCAAACATCATCATGTGCGTATTACCTTTGATGCCGTTGTCCGGAAGCAAAAAAAACTTTGCGTTGCCGCCGGCTGCCTTAATCGTGTCGACCGTAGCAATGCAGCCATTTCGCCGCGTGTCACTGTTCGGGCCCAGCGCGCCGACAGTGTAGTCCCCCCAAAATGAAAGCATCGGTTGTTTGATGAAACGCTTCGACACATCGTCGGCGCTTAGCGGACCGCAGCTGCCTTCCATAACGACTAAGGCCCGAACTTTGTCGCTCTGGCGCACAACCTCGAGTCCATAGCCGCCCGCTTGCGAGTGAACCATCAAAATGGCTGGGCCAATCTTGTCGAGCAGGGCAACAAGGGCCTTCGGGGTTTCTTTGATACCCTGCCCTGCGAGCGTAACTTCAGTGTTTGGCACCAGCTGAGCGAGATATTGCTCAGTTGCCTCGACCGGGAACTGCATGCCAGGATATGCCCGAGGATAGTCGGGACCAAAGTGGAACGATTGCCAAGCGCGCTCCCGCGTAGGGATCGCAATCTGAGATAACAATTTGACATCAGATTGGACAATTGCTCGGTTGATGGGTGTTGGGTCAAAGCCCGATCGCCCACGGCCGACTTGGTCAACCACATAGACGGGGTAGCCCTTTCGCGCAAAGTAGGTTGCCCAGCCCTCGCGACCGTCCGGCGTCGTTTCAAAAGTGGCTCCGGTATGAGTAGATCCGTGGACCATCACAATAGGTGGCGCGCTTACCACTTTTGGAATGCGGTAATGGACGTACATCTGATCGATGATGATGTGCCCGGACCCAGCACCGCCTACTCGACTACCCGGATCGCCAGGGTGCTCAGAGAAGATAGACCGGCCGCCGACAAAGAATGTGCCTTCGTCTGAGAGCTCCAATGGGCCACCGAGCGAGCCTGCAATTGCGGGTGCAGCAAGTATTGCTGCAAAACCAATAGCCAATATGGCGTAACGGAACTGATTTTTTTTCATTATATTTTCCTTAGAAAAGCTCCCGTCTCTTAGGAGTATTCCAACGATACTTGACTTGCTAACAATTGTCAAGTCCAGCAATTTGACTTCCGATTTTGCTTGGCGTTTTAGGCGCAGTGGCCACCATATGAAGAGGGGCTAATTGTTTTGTAAGCATGCCTACGAGCCCAAAGAGGATTATTGAGGGCGAGTGGCTCCACTCCACCGAGATCGGGTCGGCACTCTGCTTATAAATTTCACTATGTCTCAAATGTTCCAGTCCGAAATATGGACTAAAAATCTGCAGGACTTGCATGCTAAAAGATCTGCCTTGAAGCAGTTCACCCATGGCGAAGAACTTCCGAAGAACCAACCGATGCTGCCTTGACCGGTCGCGTGAGAAAGAGCGTGGCGAAAGCAGCGATGGCTGCAGGGTCACCCACCGCGGACCCGCATGGCGGGTGGTGTGGGGACTGGAGGCAGGAGGCTAGTAACCTCCGGCTACCCAAATAGGCGTCATCTTGCGAAGCTCAAGTCTGGAAGCTGATTGTACGGAGGCCGTGGGGTTTGATCTGGCGGAAGAAATAATGGTGCGGGCAAGCCAACTGGCCCAAGGGAACCTATGTAGGCATACATCGCGGTCAGATCTTCGTCAGACGTATCACGAAGGCTCCACCAAGGCATAGGTGCTCGTGCCCGTGAATTTTTTGCCACGGCGAGCCATCCCTCCACGGGCATTGATTGAACGTACAGACGTAAATTCGGCGCGTACGACGTGCCGGCCTTGCCGCGCCAACCCACAGAATTGCCGAGCAGCCATTTCGCCTCCGGTATTTTGCCTGCGTTGACACCATAGCCTTCAGTATGGCAATTGTTGCAATGACCGGTAACAACCATGTACTTGCCGCGTTCAAGCAAGGTGGCGTTGTCAGTGCCCAAGAGCGTTTTATTGTCGACTGTTGCAGCCGATGCGGCTGAAAGCGCAAAGAGCATTACAAAAGTTTGTAGAACTTTGAGTAAGTCGCACTTTAGCATAAAGAGTCCTTTTTTGAGAATTGGGGCCTGGCGGGAGCTTCTTCAAAAGATCAAATTCAAAAAACCATCAAACCTCAGCAAACATCCAATTCGTTAACACACAGAAATCCTTCCTTTCCCCACTGCCAAGACAAATATTCGCAACGCTTTGAGCTTGCCTTTATCCAAATGGGTAAAATCCATCGATTTTTTGGACACTTCTATCTTCTGACTCTTGTTTTTGGTAGTCTGCATTGCAGGCCGGCTTTAGGCGGGCAAAAAACTTTTATGAGAAGTTGCGGACTTTCACTTCCATCGCCCCGATCGATTCAATTTCGGCACGAATGACATCGCCGCCGCGGATCGGACCGACACCCGACGGCGTTCCGGTGTAAATCAAGTCTCCCGGATACAGCGTGTAAAACTGAGACGCGTAAGCAATCTGCTCTGCCGCGTTAAACAACATGGCTGATAGGCCTACCGATTGACGGTCCTCGCCATTTATAGACAACCGCATATTAAGCAGCGACAGATCCGGCACCTCGTCCACAGTGACCAGCCACGGGCCAAAGACAGAATACGAATCTATTGATTTGCGCTGGCTCCGTTCTTCTGGACCGCGCAGCGTGATGTCCAGGCCAACGCCATAGCCGGCAACGTACTTCAGGGCATCAAGCGCCGATACTGGCCCACGCACCACCTCGCCGATCACGATCACCGCTTCCACTTCGTAGTCAGTTCGGCGCTCCGGAAAGCGCACGGCGATGCCCTCCGATGGGCCGACGAGCGACGACGTTGCTTTCAAGAAAAAGCCGACTTCATCCATAGATGCCATGATGCTGGTTTTGACAGTGCCTGGCGCATTCATCTCGTCACGATGTTCCGGGTAATTGTTCGGCGCTGCCAGGATTTTCGTGGGGCTTTGGACCGGGCTAAGTAGGGCGACGTCCGACAGCGGCAATCTGGTGGAGCCGTTTTGTAGCTCGCGGTCTCGTCCACGAAGGCCTGGCAACGCGCGAATTAATGCATCGCCATAGCCAGGGATCGCAGCATTGTTGACGTGGGTCGTAATGTCGATGACTGTGTCACCACATACCATCCCGTAGCTACTTCCAAATCGGCAGATTCTCACTGGTCGTACTCCTTAAATGATATTTGTCTAGAGCGCCGTTTGCCGGTTTCCACGCCCATAGCAGGTCGATCGTTAAGACCTGCCCCAAAATGGCCGGCTAAACGAGAATTACGCCTACTTATTGACGGATTTATGCAGTCGTCACGCGTTCGTGTTTTTTTGATTCAAACTTATCCGCGCCAGTTGCGTTGAGTTCCTTGACAGAAAACCCGGCAATTTGGCGGTAGCGTTCCTGCCAGGATGCCAGCTCTTCTTTCGAGATCACGTCTTCAATTTTATTGAAGCGTTGCCCGCCAGTGCGCGACTCGACAAGGCGCAACACTGCATCGGGCGAGATATCGCGATTAGCGAGAACCACGCGCTTTGTGGGCTCGAGCCTGGCGAGCTCATAGGCCTTGAAGGCAGACACTGGATCTGATTCGGTGAGCAAACATGACGTGATGCATGCGACATCAAGAATCGCCTGCGATGCGCCATTGGAGCCGCGCGGCATCATGGGATGGGCAGCATCGCCTAGAAGCGTGACCCTGCCCTGGCTCCAGAACGGCAGCGGATCTTGGTCGACGAGCGGGTATTGGTACACCTTGTCAGCGGCGCGCAACACAGCCGGGATATCCAACCAGTCGTATTTGCAGTGCTCGAAGGCGCTTATAAACTCGCTGATATCGGCTTCACGGTTCCAGTCGCGTGACGTATCCTCTCCTGGGCGGGCAACTTCCACGACCCAGTTCAGTAGCTGACGCCCTTCGGCGTCAACATTGTTGCGGATGGGATACATCACCAATTTGCCAGCTTCGCGTGTCCCTAAATAGAACATGGATGCGCCGCTTAAAAACGGCTTCCAGACCGTGGTTCCACGGTATGAGGTTGTTCCCTCATACCGAGGCACTGCTTCCCGAGGATGCATCGCCACTCGTGTTGGCGAATTCACCCCCTCACACGAAATGGCAAGGGATCCCCGGACCGACGGAAGCGGCAGGCCCGTGGGATCGACGAAGTGAGCCGTTACGGAATCGCTATCTTGCTCAATCTTGACGCACTTATGTCCGAGTTTGATGGCCTCGTCCCCGGCTCTTTCCCGCACGGCATCTAAAAGAACCTTGTGCAAGTCCCCTCGATGAATAGAAAGCTGTGGCCAGTTGTATCCTGCGGCCCTGCCGCGCGCCTCAGTAAACACCAGCTGACCGTGTCCGGTAAAGAAGCATACCTCTTTGGTTTCGATTCCCCGCTTTAAAAGAGAGACGTCCAGGCCGAGGCTGGTCAGCTCCTTCATTGCATGAGGCAGCAAATTGAGGCCCACACCGAGCGGCTTCAGCTCCGTCACAGCCTCAAAGACTTTAAAGGGAATGCCGTGCTTATGAAGGGATAAAGCCAGTGTGAGACCTGCGATCCCCCCGCCGGCGATGATTATTTCTTTGGAAACTGTCATGTCAATGCCTTTCAGATTTCATTGTCGTAATTTGGCCGTCCTTTGCGCTGCCTGAATGCTCCGACCGGAGCAGACCGAGCGTTTTCAGCATTCCGCCGTTCGACACCTTGATGAGATAAGCGTCGTTATCGCGAGCGATATGGCTCACCCAGGTCCAATGCGGGACAGTGAAGACATCGTTTTTAGACCAGGAGAATTCCATATCTCCAACCGTGCTCGTACCCGACCCGCTCAGTACATACACCAAGGTCGACGCCGTGCTTCGCACCCCCTCGGTCGGCCGGCCGGCCTCCAGCCGGTTCGCGTAAACATCAATGGTGGGCATGACAGGGCCGCCATCCACCGGATTGATGTAGCGTATCTCGCGACTGCCATCTTCATTGGCCGGCGTCGCGTCTAGCTGACGTTGCGTATCAGCCCACGAATAATGCAGCTTGCGTGTATTAAAGCCC
>ENA-OFDP01000303-OFDP01000303.1-metagenomes-genome-assembly--contig:-NODE-303-length-22719-cov-5.730454_pt1 | contig 22719 bp, 18 predicted proteins | sample MGYA00153389_OFDP01 | MGnify analysis MGYA00153389 | reverse complement strand
GTGGGCCCAACCGTATCGGGCAGGGCATTGAATTTGATTACTGCTGCGTGCATGCCGCCTTAGCCATGCGTGAAGACGGCTACGAGACCATCATGGTCAACTGCAACCCTGAGACCGTGTCAACCGATTACGACACGTCTGACCGCTTGTACTTTGAGCCGCTGACGCTTGAAGACGTGCTGGAGATCGTTGACAAAGAAAAGCCCTTCGGCGTGATTGTGCAATACGGCGGGCAAACGCCTTTAAAGCTGGCGCTGGACCTGGAGGCCAACGGTGTTCCGATTATCGGCACGTCTCCGGACATGATTGATGCCGCTGAAGACCGCGAGCGTTTTCAAAAATTGCTGCATGCATTGAAGCTGCTGCAGCCGCCAAATGCCACCGCGCGTACCGAGTCTGAAGCGCTTGAAAAAGCCGCTGCGCTGGGCTATCCGCTGGTTGTACGCCCCAGCTACGTGCTGGGCGGCCGCGCGATGGAAATCGTGCACGAGCAGCGTGACCTTGAGCGCTACATGCGTGAAGCGGTCAAAGTCAGCCACGATTCACCTGTATTGCTGGACCGTTTTCTAAACGATGCCATTGAGTGCGATGTGGACTGTATTCGTGACGATACGGGCGCAACCTTCATCGGCGGCGTGATGGAGCACATTGAGCAGGCGGGCGTGCACAGCGGCGACTCGGCTTGTTCGTTGCCGCCGTATTCATTGACTGCGCAGACCATCAACGAGATCAAACGCCAGACCTCTGCAATGGCCGATGCGCTTCATGTGGTGGGTTTGATGAACGTGCAGTTCGCCATTCAACATCTTGACGGCAAAGACGTGATTTACGTGCTGGAAGTCAACCCGCGCGCTTCACGCACGGTGCCATTCGTCAGCAAGGCCACCGGCATCCAGCTGGCAAAGGTGGCGGCGCGCTGCATGGTCGGTCAATCGCTGGCGTCGCAGGGCATCACGAAGGAAGTCACACCACCGTATTTCAGCGTCAAGGAGGCGGTGTTCCCGTTTGTCAAGTTTCCGGGCGTTGACACCATTCTTGGTCCTGAGATGAAATCGACTGGTGAAGTGATGGGCGTGGGCAAAACCTTCGGCGAGGCGTTTGTCAAATCTCAGCTCGGCGCAGGTACCAAATTGCCAACCTCCGGGCGGGTATTTTTAACTGTCAAAAACAACGATAAACCGCGTGCGGTGGAGGTGGCCCGTGCGCTAGCCGCTATGAAGTTTGACATTGTGGCTACCAAGGGTACCGCCGCCGCGATGACTGCCGCAGGCATTGCTTGCGGCGTCGTGAACAAGGTCACTGAAGGCCGTCCGCATGTGGTCGACATGATCAAAAATAACGAGATTGCGCTGGTCATCAACACGGTGGAAGAGCGGCGCAATGCGATTTCCGACTCGCGGCAAATCCGTACGTCATCGCTTTTGGCGCGCGTGACAACGTTTACCACTATCGCCGGGGCTGAGGCGGCCGTTGAAGGCATGAAGCATCTGGACAATCTAGGCGTGATTTCGGTTCAGGAGATGCACAGCCAACTCTCCTAGTGGCCAGGCTATCGCTGGCAAATTTGCATTAAACTAAAATTTTGACAAATAAATGCCGCTACCAGGCAACTGGTGGCGGTTTTGCTTTTAGAGAAACAAATACTTATGACCACCATTCCCATCACGAAAATCGGCGCTGAAAAGCTCAAGGCCGAATTGCATCAGCTCAAAACTGTTGACCGCCCATGGGTGATCAATGCGATTTCGGAGGCCCGTGCGCAGGGCGATCTCAGCGAAAACGCCGAATACGAAGCCGCCAAAGATCGCCAAGGTTTCGTTGAAGGCCGCATTCAGGAAATCGAAGGCAAGTTGTCGGTCGCGCAAATCATTGACCCGTCCGAAATGGACGCAGGCGGCAAAGTGGTTTTCGGCTCGACCATTGAGCTGGAGGACGAAGAAAGTGGCAACAAAGTCACCTATCAAATCGTGGGCGAAGACGAAGCAGACATCAAGTTTGGCCGGGTCAACATCAACTCGCCAATTGCGCGCGCGCTGATTGGAAAAGACGAGGGCGATTCAGTGGAATTTCAGGCGCCGGGTGGTTTGAAGCGGTACGAAATCATCGCTGTGATGTACATATGAGCCTCCGCGGTCGCTCACAGCGTGTACTCGCGCTTCCCAAGGAGGCCGCTCCTCCTGCGGCCTGGTAAAGCCAGTTCCGCGGCCCCGGCTTGAAAGGATCATTTAATGAGGTATCGCTTTGGGGTGATGATTGCCGCCCTGTGGTGGGGCAGCCTGACGGCCTTGGGCTTTGTCATCGTACCGATGCTGTTCACCCACATGCCCAGCCCGGCGGCGGCGGGGCAAATCGCTGCAAAGCTGTTCACTGCGCAAACCTGGCTGAGTATTGCCTGCAGCATGTTTTTACTGCTCATTTTTAATCAAAAACAGGCTTTAGCGCCCGATTTACGGGCGCAAGCAGCTATTAAATACATAGTCGCCGGTTTGTTGCTGGCAACCTTGGTGGAATTCGGCTTGTCTCCGCGCATCGTCAACGCTCGCTCTGACGGCGGCAACCTGAAGCTGCTACACGGCCTGGGCAGTGCGATGTATTTTGCGCAGTGGTTGTGCGCAGGGTTCACGCTTTGGGTTTTGGGCCGCGCTGAAAATCGAGACATTTAACGTGAACACGTGAACTTGTAGGCTGATTTTACGAAGCGCACTTTGATCTAAAGATTAGCTTTTAATCTCATTTAAACCGGGGCCGCGGAACTGGCTTTGCCAGGCCGCAGGCTGGAGGCTGCGGCTCCGAGCCCGCTTGAGCGGGCTGGGACAGCCTTTGGATGCGCTGCCTGTGGCAGCGCTGCGCCCTGCAAGGGCAGCGGCCCCCCGGGGGGCAGGAAGCTACACGCCGTGAGCGACCGTGGGGGCAACAACTTCAGCCGCCTCAAGCGTATTGACTAAAAGCATGGTGATTGTCATCGGCCCCACGCCGCCCGGCACAGGCGTGATGTAGCCTGCCACCCGGCTTACGCCGTCAAAGTCCACGTCACCACACAGCTTGCCTTCGTCTGGCTCACCTGCAGGAATGCGGTTCATGCCAACGTCAATCACAATCGCCCCAGGCTTGACCATGTCGGCAGTTAAAACGTTGCGCTTGCCCACTGCCACAATAATCACATCGGCTTGCAGCGTCATGGCTTTCAGGTCAGCGGTAGCGCTGTGGCAAACCGTGACTGTCGCGTTTTTTTGCAACAGCATCAGCGCCATTGGCTTGCCCACGATGTTGCTGCGACCAATGACGACTGCGTGTTTGCCTTTGAGGTCGAAGGCCTTTCCGTCGTTCAAGCTTTCCAGCATCTTCATGCAGCCGTACGGCGTGCAGGGCCAAAACCCTGGCTGGCCGACCATCAATGCCCCTGCGCTGGCCACGTGAAAACCGTCAACGTCTTTGGCTGGTGCAATTGCTTCGATGATTTTGTGCGCGTCAATATGCGCAGGCAGTGGAAGCTGCACCAATATGCCGTGTATGGCCGGGTCGTTGTTTAGTGCGTCAACACGCGCCAACAGATCGGCTTCACTTAACGTGGCGGGGTGTTTGTCCAGCACCGAGTAGATGCCGTTGTCTTCGCAGGCTTTGACTTTGTTGCGAACGTACACCTGGCTGGCCGTGTTGTCGCCGACCAGTACTACCGCCAGGCCGGGTGTGATGCCGCGAGCGCGCAGTGCCGCGGCTCGCTCGGCAACTTGCAGCCGCAACTTTTTTGACAAGGACGTCCCATCAATGATTTTGGCTGTCATGATCGATTTTCTTTGAATTTACAAGTGAAAACGCCCGTTTCCATTGTTTTTGCAAATGGATACGGGCGCAAGCAGCTATAGCTTATATAGCAGCAATGAGTGCTGTCAACCTTTTGGGGTGGTCGATCCCAGGGCAATCTTCAGCAGGTCGGCCACGGTATTGGCATTGAGCTTTTCCATGATGTTGGCGCGGTGCGCCTCAACGGTTTTGATGCTGATGCCCAGGTCGTCGGCTATTTGTTTGTTCAGGCGGCCCGCAACGATGCGCTCAAGCACCTGGGTTTCGCGCGTGGTCAATTTGGCCAGAAGCGCATCGCGGCTGGCAGACTGCTGGTGGCCCGCAAAAGCTGCTCTGGCTTGTTCGAGCATGCGCTCGACCAGGTTGCTGAGGGCTTCTTCCTGAAACGGCTTCTGGATGAAATCCATTGCGCCTTTTTTCATCGTCGTCACTGCCATCGGTACGTCGCCGTGGCCAGTAATGAAGACGATTGGCAGCGGTGATTTCCGCTCAACGAGTTTGTCTTGCAGTTCAAGTCCGGTCATGCCGGCCATGCGGATGTCAACGATCAGGCAGGCGACTTCACGCGCGTCGTAGCGGCTCAAGAAAGTCTCTGCCGAATCGTAACAACGCACCCGGTAGTCTTTGCCTTCCAGCAGCCATTGCAGTGAATCGCGCACGCCCTCGTCGTCATCAACGACGTAGACAGTGCCTTTTTTCGGAATCAAGCTCATAGCAAACTTTCTTTAACAAACTCATTTATCTGCGCCGCTCAAGACAGGCTTGGATTTTTCACCGTCAAATTGTCTGTAACCGAATTCAGTGCAAGTGTTGCCGTATCTGCCAGTGGTTTCACGGGTATCCAAAAGGTGAACCGGCAGCCTGTTACCAGCGTCGCATTGTAAAGGTTCTCAGCGTATAGCCGGCCGTGGTGCGACTCCACAATGCTGCGGCAAAGCTTCAGACCGATCCCCATGCCTTCAGCTTTTGTCGTGTAAAAAGCTTCATAAACTCTGGCCATGACTTCGGTTGACATACCCAGGCCTGTGTCCAGCACTGAAAACTCCACCACTGCCTGCTCGTCAATGGTCTTTGGCACCACCCTCAGCTCGACACTGCGGCGGGCCGCCGGCAGCTTTGCATGTTCAATGGACTCTGCGGCGTTCTTCATCAAATTGATCAGCACCTGTTCAATCAGAATCGGGTCGACCATGATTTGCGGCAACCGCGCTGCAATGTAGTGGCTCTGGCGAACGTTGTGCCGGCGCAGCTCGATTTCTGCCAGCTCCATTGCGTTGCTAACGATCGTGCCCACATCGGCCAGCGTTCGGTTGGGCTCGCTGCGTTTGACAAATGAGCGGATGCGCTGAATGATCTGCCCCGCGCGGTTTGCCTGCTTGGCAGTTTTTTCAAGGGCACCCAAAAGCTCTTCGGTGGTGATCTTGTCTCCCATGATGCGGCTGACCATGCCATTGCAGTAGTTGTTGATGGCTGTCAGTGGCTGGTTGAGCTCATGCGCCACGCTGGATGCCATTTCGCCCATGGTGATCAGGCGGCTGGCGGTTTGCGCCCGCTCGTTTTGCTGCGCGGTTTGTTCTTCGGCGTGGCGGCGCGGCGTGATGTCCGTGGCAATCACCATTTGCGCCAGGCGGCCATCGACCCAGGTCAGGTAACGCGAGCGCACCTCAAGCCATTTACCAAGTTCAGGAATAAAAATTTCGGCATTTTTACTTTGCGCTTCGGTGAGTGAGTCGGTCGGCAAACCGGCCAGTCCATCTACCTCATCCATAGCATCGCCGCTCGGGGCTGAGGCTGGCATACCGGCCTGCGCAATCAACCTCAAATGCCCCGAAACATCCGCACCAAACCACGAGCGGTAAAGCTTGTTTGCAAACAGCAGCTCTTCGCTGCCCAGCGGCGCTACAGACACTGCGGCGTCCAGTCCCTCAAGCACCGTGGTGAAGCGTTCGTACGAAGCGGTCAGCTCTTCGCGCACGCGCTTTGGCTCGGTAATGTCGGTCATTGACGTCATCCAGCCGGTTTGCTGGCCGCGCGGGTCAATCAACGGCGATACGTACATGCGCGCGTCAAAAACTGCGCCAGTACGGCGCTTTATTTGTAACTCAAACCCACCTGGCGGCGAGCGGCCTTGGAGCTCGTCGGTCAGCCGCGCCTGTAGCGACTGCTGTTCACCCGCCGGCCAGTAGGGAAAGGGAGGTGCGCTGCCCACCAGCTCGGCTTCACTCCAGCCAGTCATCTGACAAAAAGCTGGATTTACATAGGTGATGCGGCCTTCCATGTCCAGCGCGCGCATACCGGTCAGCATAGAGTTCTCCATGGCGCGCCGAAAGTTGGTTTCAGTGACCAGTGCCTGCTGGGCTTGGACTCGCCTGCGGGTGTGCCGCCAGTTACCCAGCAGCACCCAGACCGTGAGCGCGCTCAACGCGCTGACCAGCCAGAAAAATCCGCTGCCCACCATTCCCAGCGATGCGCGATAACCCTGGGCCCGTATCAAAAGGCCATTGCCCACCAGCGATACCGGAATTTCATATTCAGCCGCATCTTCAATCCAGGGCAACAACTTTCCCGCACGGTTGCGTTTGGGGGCCAGGTTCCCCGCCAGCAAGCGGCCCTTGTCATCGACCAAGGCTACTGCGTATTTAGCAGTAACTTCTGTCGGAACCCCATAGCGCAGCATGCCTTCAATGGAGTACTCGGCCAATATCACGCCGCCAAACTTGTTTTGCGCTTCAAGTGGCACCAGCAGTTGTAGTGCGGCGGCTTCACCCTTGCGCACTTCAATGGCATTCGCGCTGGTGTCTGGTTTGCCATCAAAAGGGCGCGAGTAAACAGGCTGGCGCAGATCGCGTGCCAGGTCGTAGGTGCCGTCGGTCTCACCCGGCTGCAGCGTCTGGCCAGCCGTACGCAGCTGGGCTGCGCTGGCACTGGCTGAGCTGTACGAGGCCTTCACACGCCGCCGGGCATCGACCCAGGTCACGGCCAGCAGTTCCGGATACTGATTGACCAATGACTCGGTTTGCACCACAAACTCGCCGGCGTCGACTTCGTTGTTTGAGATATCGCGCCCCAGACGCATCAACTGCTCCTGGCGCTCGAGCAGGCGCAGACGCAGGCGCTGCTGCGCGTATTCCACATCGCGTTTGACGGCTTGCTGCTCGCGGTCGATTTCCTCGAGCCTGAGGTAGCCGAAAGCGGCCACCACGGCGGACAGGAACAATATCACTGCCAGCAGTGGGCCAAGGGTAATAAAGCGGTCTTGCCGGGCAGGCGACTGCTTGCGCCACCAGCGGCGCCACAACGACATGGGCGCTGTGGTGCCGGTGATAAGGCGGGACGGTGGGGGCAGGTAATTCATGTGCGTAGGGGCAGTTTAAGTGACTGGCCCAAACCAAGCGACAACAACTCCCGACGACGGCTTTAATTTTTCTTGATATGAAATGTCAACGCATAATTTGAAAATTTAAAATCATTGTGCCAAAATAGAGAAGCAAGCTTAAAACCATCTACATTGCACTGGTTGAGCCATAAATTTATATTGGCAAGTGCAAAGCTATCGCAAGGAGACACACCATGGCAGCCAACCCTATTCATCCAGAACCAAGCAACGCCGCGAGCGCAGCCTTCGACCAGGACTCGCAAGAAACCCGCGAGTGGCTAGATGCACTTTCGGCTGTCATCGACAGCGAAGGCCCAGAGCGCGCCCATTTCTTACTCGAGCAGTTGCTCGAGCACGCCCGCCAAAGCAGCATCGACATGCCGTTTTCAGCCAACACCGGTTATGTCAATACGCTGGAGCCTGACCAGGAAGAGCGTTCGCCTGGCAACCTTGAATATGAAAAACGCCTGCGTGCCTATATGCGCTGGAACGCGATGGCGATGGTCGTCAAGGCCAATCGTTTGCATCCGGCTGATGGTGGCGACCTGGGTGGCCACATTGGCTCGTTTGCATCACTGGCCAGTTTGTTTGGCGCAGGCTTTAACCACTTCTGGCATGCCGAGTCGAGCGAGCCCGGCAAAGAGCACGGCGGTGACTGCCTGTACATACAAGGCCACGTTTCGCCTGGCGTCTACGCGCGTGCTTACCTAGAAGGCCGTTTGACGGAAGAGCAGCTATTGAATTTCAGGCAAGAAGTCGATGGCAAAGGCTTGTCAAGCTATCCGCACCCAAAACTGATGCCTGAGTTTTGGCAGTTTCCCACTGTGTCGATGGGCCTTGGCCCGCTGATGGCGATTTACCAGGCACGGTTTCTGAAGTATTTGCATGCACGCGGGATAGCTAATACGGCCAACCGAAAGGTGTGGGTATTTTGTGGTGACGGTGAGATGGACGAAGTCGAGTCGATGGGCGCCATCGGCCTGGCCGCGCGGGAGCGGCTGGACAACCTCATTTTTGTCATCAACTGCAATCTGCAGCGGCTTGATGGCCCGGTGCGCGGCAACGGCAAAATCATTCAAGAACTTGAAGGCGAGTTTCGCGGCTCAGGCTGGAACGTCATCAAGCTGATCTGGGGCAACGGCTGGGACCCACTTTTGGCGCGCGACAAAGACGGCGCGTTGAAAAAAGTCATGATGGACACACTCGACGGCGACTACCAGGCCATGAAGGCCAACGACGGTGCGTACGTGCGAAAGCACTTTTTTGGCCAGAACCCTAAAACGCTGGAGATGGTCGCCAAAATGAGCGACGACGACATCTTCGAGTTGCGCCGCGGCGGACACGATTCACAAAAAGTTTATGCAGCCTTTCACGCTGCCGTCAAACACGTTGGCCAACCGACAGTGCTGTTGATAAAAACCGTCAAAGGTTTTGGCATGGGCAAAATCGGTGAAGGTAAAAACAACGTTCACCAAACCAAAAAACTGTCTGACGAAGACATCAAAGCCTTTCGTGACCGCTTCGGGATTCCGATTCCCGACAGCCAGCTGGCCGACATTCCGTTTTACAAACCAGCCGATGACACGCCCGAAATGCGCTACCTGCACGAGCGGCGCAAAGCCCTGGGTGGCTACCTGCCGCACCGCCGCACCAAGGCCGATGAAAGTTTTACCGTACCTGCACTGGACACGTTTAAATCGGTGATGGAGCCAACGCCCGAAGGCCGTGAAATTTCGACCACGCAGGCGTATGTGCGCTTTTTAACGCAGCTGCTGCGCGACCAGGCGCTGGGCCCGCGCGTGGTGCCAATTTTGGTCGATGAAGCGCGTACGTTTGGCATGGAAGGCCTGTTCCGCCAGATCGGCATCTACAACCCCGATGGCCAAAAATACATTCCTGTCGATAAAGACCAGGTCATGTATTACAGGGAAGACGTCAAGGGGCAAATTCTGCAAGAGGGTATTAACGAAGCGGGCGGCATGAGCAGCTGGATTGCAGCGGCCACGTCGTATTCAACCAGTAACCGCATCATGATTCCGTTTTATGTGTACTACTCCATGTTCGGTTTCCAACGCGTGGGCGACCTGGCCTGGGCTGCGGGCGACATGCAAGCGCGCGGCTTTTTGTTGGGCGGCACATCGGGTCGCACCACATTGAACGGCGAAGGCCTGCAGCACGAAGACGGCCACAGCCACATCATGGCGGGCACGATTCCCAATTGCATTTCCTACGACCCCACCTTTGCGCATGAAGTCGGCGTGATCTTGCACCACGGCTTAAAACGCATGGTGGAAAAGCAGGACAACGTGTACTTCTACCTGACGCTGCTGAACGAAAACTACGCCATGCCGGGCCTGACGGCGGGCACTGAAGAGCAGATCATCAAGGGCATGTACTTGTGCAAGCCGGGTGCAGACACCGCAGCGGCCAATGCGCCGCGTGTGCAGCTGCTGGGTTCAGGCACCATCCTGCGTGAATCGATTGCGGCGCAGGAATTGTTAGAAAAAGAATGGGGCATCTCTGCCAACGTCTGGAGCTGCCCAAGCTTTAACGAGCTGGCACGTGACGGGCAGGACGCCGAACGCTGGAGCTTGCTGCACCCGCTGGAAGCAGCACGCGTGCCATTCGTCGGCCAGCAGCTTGAAAAGCACACCGGCCCGGTCATCGCGTCTACTGACTACATGAAGGCTTTCGCCGAGCAGATTCGCAACTACATTCCCAAAGGCCGTACCTTCAAAGTATTGGGCACCGACGGTTTTGGCCGAAGCGATTTCAGAAGCAAACTGCGCGAGCACTTTGAAATCAACCGCCATTACATCGTGGTGGCGGCTCTTAAAGCCTTGAGCGAAGAGGGCACTGTGCCGGTGGCCAAAGTTGCTGAAGCGATTAAAAAATACGCGATTCAGGCCGACAAAATCAACCCGCTGTACGCATAAAGGGAGTTCGAAAGCATGGCAACCATAGATATTGCAGTCCCAGACATTGGTGATTTTGACGAAGTCACGGTCATTGAGCTATTGGTAAAGCCCGGCGACACCATTTCAGCAGACCAGTCGCTGCTGACGGTTGAATCTGACAAAGCCTCGATGGAAATCCCGTCGAGTGCCGCTGGTGTTGTGAAGGAACTAAAAGTCAAGCTGGGCGACAAGGTCAAACAAGGATCTGTTGTTTTGAGCCTAGAAAGTGCCGATTCAGGCTCAAATTTAATATCAAATGTGCCTGTAGCGCCCGAAAAACGGGCGCAAGCAGCTCCTGAAATAATAGCAAATAAAGTAGCGTCTGCTGCGGTAGCTCCACCTGCACCTGCACCTACACCTACACCTACACCTACACTTACACCTGTACCTGCTTCCAGCGGCCCCATTGAAATCCACGTCCCCGACATCGGCGACTTCAAAGATGTCACTGTGATTGAAGTGCTGGTCAAGGTGGGCGACGCTATCAAGGTGGAGCAATCGCTGGTCACCGTCGAGTCTGACAAAGCCTCGATGGAAATTCCATCGTCCGGCTCTGGCGTGCTCAAGGATTTGAAAGTCAAGTTGGGCGACAAAATCAACATTGGTGATTTGCTCGCGGTGCTCGACGGTACCGCGGCAAATGCGGCACCTGCTGTTGCCGCGCCTGCACCAGCATTAGCATTAGCATCAACAGTTGCCGCTACACCTGAAGTTGCATCCGCTCCGCCCACCGCGGCACCACCCGCCGCGCCAGTTGCCGCTCCCGCGCACAACCCCACCACCGCACCCACTGGCGCGCTGCCCCACGCATCGCCCTCCGTACGCAAGTTCGCCCGCGAGCTTGGCGTACCGCTGGCGGAAGTCAAAGGCGCCGGTGCCAAAGGCCGCATCACCCTGGACGATGTACAGGCTTTCACCAAGTCGGTAATGGCCGGCGCGGTGCAAACGGTTGCGCAGGCAGCCAGAGCGCCCGCCGCATCTGGCGGTTCGGGCGTTGGTCTTGACTTGCTGCCGTGGCCCAAAGTTGACTTCAGCAAGTTCGGCCCGATTGAACGCAAGGAAATGGGACGCATCAAAAAAATCAGCGGTGCCAACTTGCTGCGCAACGCCATCGTCATTCCCGCAGTCACCAACTTCGACGATGCCGACATCACGGATCTCGAAGCTTTTCGCGTTGCCACTAACAAAGAGAATGAAAAGTCCGGCATCAAGGTAACAATGCTTGCATTCCTGATTAAAGCCTGCGTATCGGCGCTTAAAAAGTTTCCAGACTTTAACGCCTCAATCGACGGCGACGCGGTCGTTTATAAGCAGTATTTCCACATAGCGTTCGCGGCTGACACCCCGAACGGCCTGATGGTGCCGGTGATTCGCGACTGCGACAAGAAAGGCGTGATGCAAATCAGCGCGGAAATGGGCGAGCTGGCCAAAAAAGCGCGTGACGGCAAACTCAGCCCTGCTGAAATGCAGGGCGCATGCTTCACCATTTCAAGCTTGGGCGGTATCGGCGGGCGTTATTTCACCCCCATCATCAACGCCCCTGAGGTAGCTATTTTGGGTGTGTGCAAAAGCAATATGGAACCAGTCTGGAATGGCACTGAATTCCAGCCACGCCTGATGCTGCCGCTGTCCCTTACCTGGGACCACCGCGTGATTGATGGCGCAGCTGCTGCGAGGTTTAATGCCTATCTCAAACAGATTTTGAGCGACTTCCGGCGGGTTCTGCTGTGACCACTGTGGTCGTTGTGCGCAAGGCCGGTCAAGTAGTGATGGCTGCAGACACCATGGTCACCTTTGGCGACACGCGGTTGCCGCACCGCTTTGAAGCCAACAGCAAAATCTTCAAGGTCACTGGCCCGCAAGGCATCAGCCAGATTGGTATGGCAGGTACCGTAGCGCACTTTCCGGCGCTGCGCAAAGCCATCACCGCCTTGCCCAAAGCAGACTTGAAGCTGGGGTCAAAAGACGAGGTGTACGACACCTTTTTAAAGCTGCATCCGCTACTGAAAGACAACTTTTTTCTGCAAACCAAAGAAGACGACAACGACCCGTATGAGTCGATGCAGTTCACCGTGCTGATAGCCAACGCAAGCGGTATTTACGGCTTGTACAGCTACCGCGAAATTTTTGAGTTCAAAGAATTTTGGGGCATTGGCACGGGGCGAGGTTTTGCGTTGGGCGCCATGCATGCCGCATGGGGCAAATCCAAAACGGCCAAAGAAGTTGCCATGGCCGGCCTGAACGCTGGCTGCGAGTTCGACAAAAACTCCGGCGGCCCGATTGATGTGTACTCTATTAAATTAAAAAATTAAAAGGCTTGGTCATGTTGGAAATAAAAGTACCTGACATTGGCGATTTTGACGAAGTCACCGTGATTGAATTGCTGGTGAAGGTAGGCGACAGCATAAAAGTTGACCAGAGTTTGTTAACGGTAGAAAGCGATAAAGCGTCGATGGAAATCCCATCGTCGAGCGCTGGCGTGGTCAAGGCGATCAACGTCAAGCTGGGCGACAAGGTCAAGCAGGGGTCAGTCGTTTTAAGCCTTGAAAGTGTTGAATCAGGTGTTAGTTTAGTGCCAGAAGAGCCTACAGACCAAGATATACGGGCGCAAGCAGCTCCTGAAATAGTAGCGTCTGTCGCCACGGCAATGCCAGCTGCAAGCAGCTTCTCAGGCACGGTTGATCTGGATTGCGACCTACTGGTGCTCGGCGCTGGCCCAGGCGGCTACAGCGCCGCGTTCCGAGCCGCGGATTTGGGGCTCAAGGTCATATTGGTTGAGCGCTACGCCACGCTTGGTGGTGTGTGCCTGAACGTTGGCTGCATTCCCTCCAAAGCGCTGCTGCACGTTGCAGCGGTGATGGACGAAGTCAGCCACCTGGGCGCATTGGGCATTGAGTTTGGGCCGCCAAAAGTCAACATCGACATGCTGCGCAGCCACAAAGACAAAGTCATCGGCAAGCTGACTGGCGGCCTGGCGGCCATGGCCAAAATGCGCAAGGTGACGGTGGTACGCGGTCTCGGCCAATTTGTCGGAGCAAATCATTTGCAGGTTGAAGAAACCAGCGGTTCGGCCCAAGAAAAAACCGGCAAATCGCAAACCATTCAGTTCAAGAGTTGCATCATCGCCGCCGGCAGCCAAGCCGTGCGCTTGCCGTTCATGCCCGATGACCCGCGCGTGGTCGATTCGACTGGTGCGCTGGGTTTGAAAGAAGTGCCCAAGCGCATGCTGATTTTGGGTGGCGGCATCATCGGCTTGGAAATGGGCACGGTCTACAGCACGCTGGGCGCGCGTCTGGATGTGGTCGAGATGATGGATGGATTAATGCAAGGCGCAGACCGCGACCTGGTCAAAATCTGGCAAAAGATGAACGCCCCGCGTTTTGACAACATCATGCTCAAAACCAAAACGGTGGGCGCCAAAGCGACTGCTGCCGGTATCGAAGTCACGTTTGAAGCAACTGAGCCCGGTGGCAAAACGCCGGAGCCGCAAACGTACGATTTGGTACTGCAAGCTGTCGGCCGTAGCCCCAACGGCAAAAAACTGGCTCTTGAGAAAGCCGGCGTGGCAATCACAGACCGCGGCTTCATCAACGTCGACATTCAAATGCGCACCAACGTGCCGCACATTTTTGCCATCGGCGACATCATCGGCCAGCCCATGCTGGCCCATAAAGCTGTGCATGAAGGTCATGTCGCAGCCGAAGTCATCGCAGGCGAGCTTCAAGGCAACAAAGAGCTGGCAGCCGCAGCATTCAATGCCAGGGTCATTCCAAGCGTCGCTTACACCGACCCTGAAGTCGCATGGGTCGGCCTGACAGAAGACGAAGCCAAAGCAAAAGGCATCAAGGTTAAAAAAGGCCTTTTCCCGTGGACCGCATCAGGCCGCGCGATTGCCAACGGCCGCGACGAAGGCGTGACCAAACTATTGTTTGACGACAGCGATGAAGCCCACGGCCACGGCAAGATTCTCGGCGGCGGCATGGTCGGTACGCACGCCGGCGACATGATTGGTGAGATTGCACTTGCTATCGAAATGGGCGCAGACGCAGTAGATATCGGCAAGACGATTCACCCGCATCCGACGCTGGGTGAGAGCATTGGCATGGCGGCTGAAGTGGCGCACGGCAGTTGCACGGATTTGCCGCCTGTGCGGAAGTAAAGCTGAAAATTCACCGAAATTGCTACTGATTCAAAAACCACCCGCGCAGACTGCGCAAGAACTCGACGCTTTTTTGTGCATTGGTGGATCTGAGGCAATCTGGCATATGAAAATATATATGCACGCGCAGTTGGTGTAGTCGACGCAGCTAACAGCGACTCTTTAAAAAATTTTGCCAATTCACGAAGGTCGATTCGATGCCCAACATAGAGCCTACGCATGATGTCGGTCATAAGCTCAACATCTGCAAAGCTAAGTTGCTCGAGGGGTGGACTGCATTCCTCTTACTCTGGAACGAATACACGTGGGTTACACGTGGTGCCACCCTGATCCTGATCGTTGTATCGTTTTTAAGCATCACAAAAGAGCTTGATTGCCTCACAGAACCGGTCTGCATTCCACTCGCCTTGATGACCGCTTTGACCAGCGATGGCATGTTGTCGCTCTGGACGTTGATCATCGCCTTATGTGTGGGCATACATTTGAAGATGCGGCAAGAAAAAGGCCTGCTGGATGGCACTGATCACTACAACATTGGCAGGGCACTTGCTTATGGTTATTTCTCGAATTTCTTGGTTGGTGCCTTGCTGCTAATTAGAGAAAAGAGCAAGGCACGCAAGCTGTCATACGAAAACAGGTTAAAACTGCGGGTAATTTTTCCGAAAACATTGGAGGAGTTGGATCAATTCCGCAAGACGCTCGAGCAAGAGTTGCGCGGAAAAACAAAAAATGAGTCGATTGACATGGATAACGGCTCAGCCACCCAGACATTAAGGCGCAATGTTCTGGTTCTGACCACGGCTGCCAGTGCAACACCGGCTGCGCAAGATTTTTACCTTGATTTTCCGACGACGCTTTACACGGTGCAGGATTATTTTAAGACGTGGAATATCTGGCTGAAAAAAGAAGGCAGGCCAATCATCGAAGAGCCAGAACTTGCACGGTTGCAGGAAAAACATATTAAAGAATTTTTTGATCATCTGGAGGATTTGTCTAAGTCCGACGTCGGTGTGAAAGCAGTTGAAAAGCTTGGCGTGAATTTGGACATGAAAGCGTTGAGCCAGCTTTACAGTGATTACTTTCAGAAAATGAAAACAACTGAGCTAATTGCAGAGTTAGAAAAATTGCCTGCGTCTGCTGAAACCTTGATTCAGTGAGTCGAATCGCCAATAGGGTTCGAACGCTACACGGGGTCGAGAGTCAGGTCTCCCAACCTGCAAAAGAAGTAACGCACGCTACTTACTTAATAGCTGCTTGCACTCTATTTAATTGGCTTCAAGGCATAAATCTCATAGTAGCAAGTGCATTCAATCGACAAATCTATCAAGCTCCGACATTAAGATCAACGCAGTAACGGGTAGAAGCAGCGATGGGGTCACATACCGATTTTTCGACTGCGAGGCGGTAGGCCCGCTTGTGGGGTTGCGCTAAGCTTGTTTAATGGATTGTGAAACAGCGCTCGGCTTATTTGCCAAACACAAGCCCCATCTCCAGCGTGAATTTGGCGTGAGCGGCTTGGCTTTGTTCGGCTCCACCGCGCGGGATACCGCTAAAGAAGACAGTGATGTGGATGTTTTGATTTCTTTCTCTGCACCTGCAACTTCGCGGCAGTATTTTGGCGCTCAGTTTTACATCGAAGATACTTTGCAATTCCATGTTGACTTGGTCTAAGACAAGGCCGTTCGCAAGGAACTACGCCCGTCTATTGAACGTGATGCCGTGCATGTCTGAAGATCAGTCTGACCGCGAGTGGCGGTTTTATATTGAGGACATGACAGGTTTTTGCGAGCGTGTTCAGAACTTCACACGAGACATCACACGAGAAGAGTTCTTGACCGAGCCTATGCGCTATGACGCCACAGTACGCAACATTGAGTTGATAAGTTGATTCATGGATAGGCAGGAATTGATGATGACGTGCTGTGCAGCATCATCGAAACTGACATACCCGCGCTTTTGACTGCTCTACGGGAATTGCAAAGTAACCGTTGAGTGCTTCTGATTCCGTAGCTTCTTCCGAGTATTTTTTGCCGTCACAAAGGCTTCATCAGTGTCTACATTCCGATGCGTACCAACGCGCCGCATATCGTCGCCGCTGAAGTGATTTCACGTGAACTGCAGGGGGTCAAGGGCTAGGTCTCCCAACTTCCAAAAGAAGTAATGTTTGCTATCAATATAGTAGCTGCTTGCACCTGATTTAATTGGCTTCCAGGCATAAACCTAATAGAAACCTATACGCGCAGTTACAAGTCCGCCTCAACCACCGTTACAGTCGCCACTGGTTGCCGTGCATGGGCCTGTCACGCACGGGCCACACCGGGCAAAGCATTTGCACAACCTCCATCAGGCTCAACCACTCGGCGATGGGGTCAATGCCAGAAGCATCACCCAGCTGCGGCTGAAAAGGCACGCCTGCTTCGCGCGCCAGCACTGCACGTGCATCGCCGCGGCCGAGCGTCGTTTCAACAGGTATGTCGGTGCTAGCCGCGACGTTCATCGAGGAGTTCATTGAGGAGTTTCGGTTTGTTGAATAGGGCAAAGTACTCCCTCAACTCATCCATGTTGAGTGATGTACGGTGTATTTTCAACAGTGCGCGAATGTCGTCCACGTCGCGCGTTCGCGTTGCATCGTTCACAAAGCCTTGCAGCTTGAAGCCTATAAGCCCTTCGACGCTGATGATACGCATGCGGCCCATCGGAGTTTCGCGTTCCGATGCCTGCGTCAGCAGGCGGCGCGCAAGGGGACGATGCGCATAAAGCAAATCCAGTCCTTCTGCTGCGCGCACGTAGTTGGCGGCGTCTTCACTACGGTACAGGCACTGGTAGCCCAAATCCAGCAGCGCATCATGCACCCTGTCCGCCGCTTCGGCTTCCAACAAAAAATCCACATCCTGGGTGGCGCGCACCACTTGGTGCGCAACCACCGCCAAACCGCCAATCAATGCTGGCTCGGTGTTGTTGCGCGCAAACATGAACAGCGCTTCGCGAATTTGTTCGGCCAGGTTGGACATGTTTGCAGCGTGAAATAGTGGATGCAGGAATCATAGCGTCGGCTCTGACACTCGAACGTCAGTTGGCTGTTGGGCAACAACACGGTGATAGAGCTGACAGGCAACAAAGGGCTGGCCAGTGCAGCCTTCATCGCCAGAGTTGTCCGAAGCGTCGCCTACACAGACCCCAAAGCTGCATGGGCAGGCCTGACAGAAGACCAGGCCAAAGCGCGGGGCATCAAGGTCAAAAAAGGCCTGTTCCGGTAGACCGCATCAGGCCGAGCGATTGCCAACGGCCGGGATGAAGGCGTGACCAAGCTGCTGCCTGACGACAGCGATGAAGCCCACGGCCACGACAAGATTCTCGGCGGCGGCATGGTAGGCACCCACGCCGGCGACATGATTGGCGAGATTGCACTTGCCGTCGAGATGGGTGCCGATGCAGTCGATATCGGCAAGACGATTCATCCGCATCCGACGTTGGGCGAGAGCATTGGTATGGCGGCGGAAGTGGCGCATGGGAGTTGTACGGACTTGCCGCCAGTGACAAATTAGCTTAAGCCAGCCTCCCGGACCGAAAGCCTAAACCTTTACACCTTGGGGCTTTTTGTCGGCTGGCCTGGCTTCGTAAAAATGACTGCTTAGAAACTAGCAATCCACTGAATCGCTTCAGTCACCGCCTGCACTGCCAGTTGCCCAAAAACGGCAGTGAACATCAACGCCGCCAAGCCTAGAACCAGCGAAACCAGCAACGCAGCACCATCGCGAAACATCCAAGCGAGGCTGAGCTGAGCCACATTGGTCGTGATGGGGTCCAGCACGCTGTCGATCTGCCCGCCCAGCAAGTCCTGCATGGCGGGCGCGCTGCCCTGGTAAGGGATGTGGTCGTGCTGGGGGACCTTGCCTTCAATCTTGAGCATTTCGCCAAACAGGTGGTTGGCCAATCTAATGCCAGATGAGCCATAGCGAACAGGCTTGGTTTTGGCGGCCGTCAGGTATTGCTCAAATGTCTCGTAAAGCGACTGCGCCCTGACAAGCAGCACCATAGGGGCTTCAACCAGCATGCCCATGTGGTTCAAATCGTTGACTGGATCAAAAGGCATGACCCTTCGGGTGGCCGTTGCATAGATGTGCACCGACGCATGGCTGACCAGCAGAGTGTAGCCATCGGCCGCTTGCTTGGAAACGTAATCGGTGCCCACCAGCCCGCCTGCACCCGCACGGTTTTCAACGACCACTGTTTGCCCCAGCGCCTGCTACAGCTGGGGTGCCATCAGGCGCGACACCGTGTCCACCAGGCCGCCGGGCGGAAACTGCGCAACCAGCTTGATCGGGCCGCGGGTTGGCCAGGCGCTTTGCGCTCTGACAAAACCCGGCGCTGCCAAGAAAGTTGCGCCAGCGGCCAGTATTTCACGACGTTTTATGTTTGCGTCTGAAGGAACCGCTGCTTTGACAGTGGTCAGCGGTTAAAAAGTGGAAAGTTTTGGGTCAACGTCTTGGCAAGGAAAATTGCATGCCAAGTTGACGGGCGCGCGCCAAAGCCGCCTTTTCAAACGCGCACTGCGCAACGGCTTTTGGGCTGCAGTCTCCCGCATTGAAGTCGCATTCCTGCGAGAATCTATTGTTGTTTCTTTTTAAGCCTTTTGAGGGGAATTTTTATGCGTCGCGTTGTTTTGAAATCACTGCTGGCTGTGGCCAGTTTTGCCGTAGCCGGTTCGGCCTTTTCGCAGTCTGTTTTTCGCGTTACTACCATTCCGGAGGAGGCAGCCACGGAGCAGACTCGCAAGTTCGGACCAATCGTCAAATACCTTGAAAGCAAACTCGGCCAGAAAGTTGAATTTATTCCCGTGTCTGACTACCCCGCTGCGGTAGAGGCGCTGGTCAATAAGCAAGTGGACATGGTCTGGTTTGGCGGTTTTACCTTTGTGCAGGCCAGCGTGCGCTCGGGCGGCAAAATCGTGCCAATTGCCCAACGCGAAGAAGACACCAAATTTCAGTCCGTCTTCATCACCAAGCCTGATTCAGGCATCAAAACACTGGCAGACCTGAAAGGCAAGCAAGTCAGCTTTGGCTCGCAATCTTCTACGTCTGGTCATTTGATGCCGCGCAGCTTTTTGCTGGACAGCAAAATTGATCCCGACAAAGACTTCAAGCGTGTTGCCTACTCCGGCGCGCACGATGCCACCATCGCTTCAGTCGTCAGCGGCAAGGTTGACGCGGCCGCGCTTGACATCACGGTGTGGAACAAGTTTGTCAAAGAAGGCAAAGTAAGCGATAAGGAAGCGGTGGTTTTCTTCACCACGCCGGGGTACTTCAACTACAACTGGTCAGTGCATGCCGACATGCCTGTCGCCCAGCGCGAACGCGTGAAAAAAGCGCTGCTTGACATCGACCCAAAGACGCCTGAAGGCAAAGAAATTCTGGACCTGAACCGCGCGAGCAAATACATCGCAACTGTTCCTGAAAACTACCGCGGTATTGAAGCTGCCGCACGCAGCGCTGGCTTGCTCAAGTAAGCAGCGTGCGCGTTGTTTTGGCCGAGGCATCGGCCCGCCATCCGGCAGCCAAAGGCAATGTGCCAGATGCGGTTCGGCATGTGTCGCTGGTTGTGCAGTCCGGCGAGCACGTTGCCATCATTGGCCCATCGGGCGCGGGCAAAACCACGCTGCTTCAGTTCATCGCCTGCGCTTTAAAACCCACAACCGGCCAGCTTAAATTGGGCGAAGTTGACCCCTGGAGTTTGCCAGTCAGCGCATTGCAGCAGTTGCGTGGCAACCTGTTTTTAGCCCCGCAAGTACCGCCACTGCCGCCCCGCCAGCGCGTTGTAACGGCGGTGCTGGCAGGGCGCTTGCCACAAATGGGCATTTGGGAGAGCCTGCGCAGTCTGTTTTACCCAGTAAATATTGGTTTGGCGGATGCCGCACTGTGCCGGTTTGACCTGGCCGAAAAACTGTTTGAACGGGTTGACCGCCTGTCAGGTGGTGAGCGCCAGCGGGTGGGTTTGGCGCGAATTTTGGCATCTGACGCGCAATTGCTGCTGGTCGATGAGCCATTGTCAGCGCTTGATCCGTCGCGCAGTGAGCAGGCCATCAAAGCGCTGACCGATATTGCAACCGAGCGCGGTGCCACGCTGGTGGCCACGCTGCACCATGTGGATATGGCTTTGAGGTCATTCGCGCGAATTATTGGCATGCGTGATGGGGAGGTTGCGTTTGATTTGCCAGCTGCGCAAGTCTCACCGCAGCTTTTGCAAGAGCTCTACGTACAGCATCCACATGAGATGGACGGCCCAGCGGTAGTGCCTGATCACCAGAGCGACGGGCCGCCAGTTCCGGCCGTGATGCATTGCCGCTGATGCAGGCTGCGCAGTCAAGGGACAGCAAGCATGACCCTGCCTGGGCTGGCCGCGTGTTTTGGATGCTTGCATCGGCTGTGCTGCTCTGGCCCATGTTGGTGCTGACGGAATTTAAACTTTGGACGCTTTTTGAAGCCAGCAATTTAAAGCCCACTTTAAAATTTTTAGGTGACTTTTTCCCACCCAAAATCGAAGGTGAATTTCTGCTTTTGGTGGCCAAAGAAACGTGGCGCACTGTCGCCATTGCCACTGCTGGCGTCGCGCTGGCACTGGTGCTGGCGATACCGCTGGCGTTGCTGTCGGTGCGGGTTTTATCCGTGTCGGCCCTGACCGGAAAAATGGATAAATTGCCTTCGGTTTTGCGCACGCTGCTGCGTTGGCTGATGGTGGTGCTGCGCAGCGTGCCCGAGCTGATATGGGCGCTGATTTTCGTTCGCGTGGTCGGTCTGGGGCCTACTGCGGGCGTGATTGCCATTGCGCTGACGTACGGGGGCATGCTGGGCAAGGTTTATGCCGAGATTTTGGAAAGCGGCGATGCCCAAGTCACTCAAAGTTTGCTGCGCAATGGCGCGGGGCCCATACAAGCTTTTTTTTATGGCCTGCTACCGCAAAATGCCGCCGAGCTGACCAGTTACACCGTGTACCGCTGGGAATGTGCGATTCGCTCGTCGGCCGTGCTGGGCTTTGTCGGTGCGGGTGGCCTGGGCCAGCAAATGGACGCATCGATGAAGATGTTCAACGGCTCTGAAGTCGCCACCATGCTGATTGTTTTCATGCTGCTGGTGTGGCTGGCTGATGCCATTAGCGCGTGGCTGCGCAAAGAGCTGGGGTAGGGCGCGTGCAAGTCGCTAAATCACCACCCAACAAGCTGCCACCACCGCTGTTTGATGCGCGCTGCAAAGCGTGCTGGTTTGTGTTCGGCTTGGTGTGCCTGACGTTCGCCAGTTTTTGGACGCTGGACTTGAAATGGGCGCAGTTTTTTAGCGTTGACGCAGCCCGGCGAATGGGCAAATTCATTGGCGAGATGTTGGTGCCTGAAACCAGCAGCAAATTTTTAACCAAACTTGGTTGGGCTGCGTTAGAGACATTGGCCATGAGCGCTCTGGGCACGCTGCTGGCGGTAGGATTCGGCTTGGCGCTGGCAGTGCCAGCAAGCAAAACCCATAGCGACGACCCAGCCCGCTGGCGCGGCATCAGTCGTCTGGTGCTGAACATGCTGCGCAGCATTCCTGAGCTGGTGTGGGCGGCGCTGCTGCTGATCAGCGCGGGCTTGGGGCCGCTGGCGGGTACGCTGGCTTTGGCGCTGCATACGTCTGGCGTGCTGGGCCGTTTGTTTGCTGAAAGCATTGAAAACGCGAGCCCCGGCCCAGCGTTTGCGCTGCGCAGTCGCGGCATCAGCGAGGCCAAAATATTTTGGTATGCAACGCTGCCGCAAATATTGCCGCAACTGGTCAGCTATACGCTGTACCGCTGGGAAAACAACATCAGGGCTGCTTCCGTGCTGGGTGTGGTGGGGGCGGGCGGTTTGGGCCAGATGCTGGCTTTTCACATGGGACTGTTTCAAATGCAGGAGACCAGCAGTATTTTGCTGGCCATGCTTCTCATGGTGGGGCTGGTGGATGCGCTTAGTTATGCGTCTCGCCAGGTCATGGCCAGCTGACAGGCGCTTGGATCGCTAGTTGCTGCGCCGCAGTTTGATGTGTGCCGCCAATCCGCCAGATGCAGTATTGGCCAGGCCAAATACACCACCCATGCGCTGAATGGTTTTTTCAACAATCGCCAGGCCCAGGCCAGCACCTGTAGCTGCTGTGCGAGCCGCGTCTCCCCTGAAAAATGGGCGGGTCAGTTTTGGCAACGTCTCTGGCGCCACGCCTGTACCGTGGTCGCGTACCTTTATCAGTATCCATTGGTCGCGTGGTTTGGCGGCAATATCAACCAGCGCAATACCGGTTTCGGGTGTTTTGCCATAGCGACGTGCGTTTTCCAGCAGGTTCGACATCACACGCAACAGCTCGACCTCATCGGCCAGTACGTTCAGGTTTTCGGGGATGGTGACGGTAATGCGCATGTCATCCGCTTCA
>ENA-OFDP01000302-OFDP01000302.1-metagenomes-genome-assembly--contig:-NODE-302-length-22803-cov-7.391683_pt1 | contig 22803 bp, 18 predicted proteins | sample MGYA00153389_OFDP01 | MGnify analysis MGYA00153389 | reverse complement strand
ATCTATTTCCTGAAAATGCTTGGAACCCGCCCAGCTTCCAGGTTCAGTGTCCGAAGCTTTGACAAGATTGCAGCGTTTGGGAATCAGTTTAAGAATGATGTAATTTAGTATAGGCTGGTCGGTAACATTTTGAGTGAAATCAAAATATTCTCGATGCTGCGAACATTCGCGCAAGACTTCGTACATTTGGGATTCGGAAATAGTTCCTTTCCTGGAAGCCCAAAAGCCGCTGTTGAACACATCTTGAAGTTCGGAATCTGTAAAAATATGCTGTTCTTTGACAACATCTGAAAATACATTCCGCAGTTTTTCGTTAAGGTGGTGGTAGTCGCAGCAAAAGAAATCTACTTCTGATAGTTTGTCGAGGTTGGCTGCGATGTCTTCAAAGACGATGATATCGGTGTCGATGTACAGGAATTCGTCAAGCGGGCCAAACCAGGCGACGAGTTTTCGCATTTTATTGGGAAGGGCTAAGAAGTGGCGATCGAACATTTGGCCAATTTCCCTGGTAAACTGTTCCACAAACCCCAGATTTGGGAACAATCGCACGTCGTGGAGACGGCTGAGGGTGGCGGCGACTTGCTGATAATTGTCGTCGAAGGGAATCAGAAAAATTGGTACTTGACAGTTGTACAAACGTATGCTGTTGACAAGGGCGATCGAGCTTTCGATCACTTTATCATTCGCCACAATATAAATACCGCGATTCATGTATTTATCCTCAACCTTCTCAATACCCTTGTTAACAAATTCGGCGAACAAACATCAGTATAAGACTTAAGCAGTTCAGTAAAAATCGGACGCTTCTCAGGTTCGCGGAGATAGCGGTAATGCAGAAACAAATCGCGATAGGGAAACTCAATATTTTCCCCAGCACAAACTCTCCGAATCAAATCCGGCGGTACACCAATATAATGAATGTAAGTAAGTCGATTTCCCTTATCGTACAAAATATTATCTCGTTCTTCAAAATGTTTGGAACTGACACAGCACCCAGTTTTTTCGCCATCCGGGAGGCTATAAGCAAAATTATAACTATTCATCCTAGTTTTCATCACCATATAATTGAGCAACGGCTGTTCCCCCGCACCTGCATATAGAATTGACCCATCGCCAGAGTGCAGTTGAGCTACCAGCCATTTTCTAGTATTTTGGTCAAACAATCCTTGCTTGCTGGCGTAAAATCCCGAACAGAATATTTCCGAGTCGATCCGATTTTTCTCAAAAACTTCGAGCAGTTTTGGCGACTGGATGTTGTATACTTTAGTTGGATCGCGAAATTGAAAATCGTAAACTACAAAATCCGATTCCTCTAACTTCTGAAAAATAGGTTCGAGGGAATTCATCACCAAAGTATCCGCATCCATATAGATAAACTTTTCAAATGGGCCGTCGAAAGCGCAAAAGCGCCGGTGCGCGCCGTAAAGCCGAAACTTTTTGCGGTTCAAACGCTCTGGTGCGGCGGCTTGCATGAATTTGTCCCATCGCTGAATTGATGCGCTATCTTCATAAATAAAGACGTTGGGACGGTTGACAATTTCAGCTTTGATTAGCTGTATCTGGTCGTCGAAAGGATAAATGCAAACGGGAATATTTGAGCCTGAGATAATTTCAATACTGTTGAGCAAGGCAATTAGTTGGTCGCAAACTGTATCGTTGGCAAGCGTGCAAAGTCCATTCATATATCGTATTCTCTGGGTTGATTTTGATTTTCTGTCATTGCGCTATTTCCTAAGATACAAAGTTAGACAACCAATTCAGCAAGTTCAATTCGTGGAGAATGATTTGTCTGGCTTCCGCAATTTTCTCCCTCGCTTCATGCCAGTAATCAGGGGTTGCGATCGCATCTTGAATAAATTCTACTCCTTTCTGATCCAAACTCGGCAGCCGCAGAAAACTCCCCGCCGGCAACAACTTATCCGCCGCCGCACCGCCGTAATAAATTGGCAAACTCCAACCTAACAAAGCATCCCAAAGCTTCTCGCTGACATACCAATCGTTCTCTGTATAATTCTCAATAGCCAAATTGTAATAGTAAGGCGCGATGGCGTGCCATTTATTATTGACAGTGCCGTTTCCGTGAGCCCAAGTTGGCAAGTTTCGTCCGTAAAGGTCAAAGTTTAATTGTTGTTGTTGCAGCAATTTGATAAAGTCTAATCGGTGGCGGTGATTAGCGCTGCGACTAACACCGGAAGTAATCCAAGAACAGGATTTTGTTTTAGTTGGCGCAGGCATTTCATCGAGTTCTCGAAACGAGTTGTTGTGATACCAAATCGCAGGCATATAATTGGGGTTGGGTGCGAAGTCGTCGGGCCCGGAAATGTAACCGCAATAAAGTTTTGCTCGATCGTAGTTGGCTTTGGTAATTTCAATAACTTCTGGTAATGGCGGCTCGCGGATTAGGTAAATTATGCGTTCCTGGGGGACTCCGCGCAATTTGTCTCGGATGTCGTTTTCGGGATTTTGAGGACTGGGACGGCGGATTTTGTCGAGCCAGGATTGTTTTTTTTGTGGTTTGGGAAAGTCGAATTGATACATGAGTAAAAAGTCTGGTTCTGGGTGGTTGGCTAACATTTGAATGTTGCGCCAACGGCCGAAGTTGTAGGGGGTTTGTTGCCACAGCCAGTCGCTTTGATTCATGCCTGGGTATGTGGTGATTGTGCCGATGATTTTTGGGTTCATAATTAGTAGTATGTAGGGTGCGTCAGCTTGGGTGATTTTCGCAATAATTGATAATTTAAAAGCTGATGCACCGCACAGTGAATGGTGCGTCAGTTTTGATAATTTGATCAATTGTCTGTCGCCTGGGGACTGACGCACCCTACAAATGAGTTATCCACATAACTCAAAATTCTCTCGATCCGGTTTTCCCACGAAAACTGCTTGACAAAATCCATAGTTTCTGGATAACCTTCGGCCTTCCTCGGATATTTTGTTAAACTAACTTGAATACTTTGTGCAAATTCATACGGGTTATCCGGCGCGCACCAAGTCGCAGCGATATTCCCCGATTTAAACTCAAGCAAAGATGGAATTTCCGTCGCCACAATCGGTGTTCCCGATGCCATATAATCGAAGAACTTCAAAGGAGATGTGAACGTCGCGGCGGGTGTCAAACAATGCGGGTGAAGCAACACATCGGCGGCTTGCAGCAAGCTAGCAAGTTGATTTTGAGGCAGGTAGCTGAGAAATTTGATGTTGTTAACTTGCTTGTCTTTTGCTAACTTTTGGTATGCTGTTACTTGGGATGAATCGCCACCTGCGATCGCAAATTCAACTCCCGGCAATTCTTTCGCCACATCAACCAACATATCCACACCTTTAAACGGGTAAAGCCCGCCCGCATAAACGGCTAAATTCTCTCTGCCATCTTCTAATAACTTTTGTCGCCAATTCTGGGCATCTGCCGTTTGTCTCGCGAGAAACAATTGATTGAAACCGTTGTGCAGCATAATTACTTTTTCCGGCGGCATTCCATTCTGAATCATACTTTCTCGCACTGTATCCGCAACAGTTACAGCAATCTGAAACAGCGGATTGCGGACAATTTCCGACTCAAATTGCTTGTTTTCATGGTGATGCTGTTCGTAGATAGCGGGAATTCCGTTTTTAATCGCAGCTTTCACAAAGTTCCAGTCCCGTGTGTGGACGATTTGAGTCGATTTTCGCAGGTGAATCGGTAGGTAGTATTTTGAGACTATTGTACTCGAACTCGTCCACTTGCTGTCCAAAAGGTCGATCGGGCATGGCATCGGTAAATCAGCTATTTTTAATTTATCTTGAATATTATATATTTTGGCAAGTTTGTCATCCGGTTTTCTTGGTTGAAAAGGGCGAAACCAATCAACCGGATTAAAAGCACTCCATCCTTTTCGGAGATATACCAAAACTGCTGGTAAACCGAGATTTGCGGCCGCATTCGCAGAGTGCGCAACTTGAACTAAGCTAGCAACATTGGGTTGTGGCAAGACATTTCTGGTGAAAAATACATAGTATTTTAACATGGGCATTGGGCATTGGGCATTTTGACTGTTGACTAAGGACTAAGGACTAAGGACTAATGACTAATAACTAATAACTACTTTTTAACAGCCTGACGCTTGATAGTATTTTCGATAAATTCTAAAGTCTTGAAAATATTAGCAGCGGAGTGAAATGATTCTCTGATTAACTCGTCTCTTTCTTCGGGAGAATCTACCATTTCATCTACTAGCAATTTGAGGTAAGCAATCATTGGAGTCAGGCGCGTCCGAATTTCGTAAGAGCCTCTAATTAAAGCTTCATCGCGTGCGGTTTCTTCGGCAAACTGTACTGAATACAAGCGAGTGTAGTAACCTCCTTTGGCTAGCAATTCTTCGTGGGAGCCAATTTCTACGACTTGTCCGCGATCGATCACGGCGATTTTGTCGGCTTTTTGGACTGTGGAGAGGCGGTGGGCGATGACTAAGGTTGTACGATCGCAACTCAGTTTCTCGATCGCCTCTTGCACATACCTTTCCGAAATCGTATCCAGGGAACTCGTTGCTTCGTCTAAAATTAAAATCTCCGGGTTTTGCAACAGAGCTCTAGCAATCGAAATTCTCTGACGCTGCCCTCCCGATAGCATCACACCCCGATCGCCAATTCGAGTATCCAGCCCCTCCGGCAACAGTTCGATAAACTCATAAGCATTTGCTCCCTTTGCCGCTTCCATAATTTCTGCCTCAGTCGCTTGGGGCCTAGCATAAGCAATATTCTCCCGCACAGAAGCATTAAACAAAAACGTATCTTGGCTAACAATACCCATCGCTTTTCTGAGACTTTTTAGCTCAAATTTACGCAAATCCATACCATCGATCGAGATACAACCTTCAGTAGGATCGTAAAATCTCGGCAGTAAATCTGCCAAAGTTGACTTACCAGAACCCGAATTTCCTACCAATGCCAAAGTAGTACCGTGAGGTAGAAATAAATCGATTCCTTGCAGAACTACATTTTTGTGATTTGGATAGCTAAAAGATATTTTATTAAAATGGATTCCCGATCGCAAATGAGTGTAAGGCACGGAACCATTCAGCATAAACGGCTTATCATCGCAGCTCAAGAAATCATTTACCACTTCTACACTAGCCGATGTATTAGCGAATTGACTGCGCCCGCCATTTAACTGAGAGATCAAAGGAATTAACCGAAAAAGTACCAATAAATAGGTCAACAAAACTGTAGAAATAGACTCTATTTCATTAGCAAATATTGTGCGCCCTATAAATACAATCAAAATAATCACTATCAAATTAACAACTTCGTTAATTGGGGCGATCGCCGCATAGTTTACCTGAGCCTGAAAATCCGCTTGTTCTCGTCTTTGAATTAAATTCTTAATCCGTTGATACTCCCTTTCCTCGTTCCCCGTTGACTTCACCAACCGAATCCCAGTCATGGTTTCGAGCACCCTAACCGAATAATCTTTCGACATTTCAGAAAGCAGGTGGCCAAAATACTTAGAACGGTTAATAATATGTTGATTTCCCCAAGCAACTAACCCCAACAAAACCGTAGCTGTCACCGTCAGTTTCCACGATATAGAAAGCAGCAGACCCACAAATACCAAAACGGTGATTGAGGTAGTAAACATTCCGATCGCGATACCAACTGCACTAGCAGTCCGACCAATTTCTCCGCCCAACCTATTAATTAAATCCCCGACTTTAGTTTTAGAGTAAAAATCTAAATCTACTTCTAACAACAACCGCAAACCAGTTTCTCGCAAATCAAAAGTTAAAGAGCGCGTCAGAGAAGTAGCTAATAAAGTATTGATATAACTAGCAATGTTTTTCAAGATAATTGCCAAAACAATCGCCGCTGTCATGAAAACCAACCGCTGATTTTGAGGCATTCCTTCAAAGGGATACATCAAAGTTTTAATGAAAGGTGGAGCGCCGCGTAACTCGACAGCTTCCTGCAAAAAACTTAAAAGCACTGGTACGATCAAAGTAGTGCTGATACCGTTGAATAAAGCTCCAGAAAAACCGAGGATCACAGTTAACAGAATCCTCCCCGGATATCGTCTGGCAAATTTTAGGAGTAGCTTATTAGCAGACATGAAGCATTCCCAGATAAACAGTACGGCATCTCAAAATATTCTTTAATTACAGCCAGTGTTTCTTCCTCCATTCAGTCGCTTTAGAGTTACTTAGACTTAGGTGCAATTAGAATATCTGAAAGTATCGGTGCCATTGCTTGAATGCTATATTTTTTCACGCATCTTTCCCGAGCTTTCATTCCTTGCAAATTCGCTGCTGTCAGATTTTCAAATATCCATTGAATTTTTTGGGAAATTTGAGCAGGAGAACTCGGCTCGACTAAATAACCAGTTCCCCCTAAAATTGCTGGAATATCTCCCACTCGCGTAGACAAAACAGGCTTAGCCATTGCCATGCCATCTGTCAGCTTAAGCGGAAACTGAGCCACGGCTGTGAGAGTCTCTCGCTGAGGAACAACCACAATGTGAGCCGCCGCTACAACTTCAGGCATCGTCTCGACTGGAAACCTTGGCAGTTTAACAATCCAACGCCCCCATCGTTGCATAAGTCTATCATCATAATCATCATAAGGACTTCCGCCGACGATCGCTAATTTTAAATCTGGCTCATTTAACTGTTCGAGGGCTATCAAAACATCCTCAACACCTTTGTGAGGTCTAGGCGCACCCGGAAACATCAGAATTCTATACCCCGACAAGCCGTAACGCTGTCTACTCAATTCAGGATTGTATTTAGCAGGGTCGAACATCTCAGTATCCTTGCCATTAGGCAAATATACACCACCAAAACGCTGTTTTAAAAACTCAGTATCCACTGTGACAGCATCAGCACGGGAAACTAAACTTTCCATCCACTGGATGTATAGCGGATGATCTGGTTTTCTCAATTCACCATTTTGTTTGAAAATATCTCGATAAAGTTGTTTGAAATTAGGGCGGTATTTCCATTCATCTCCGCCGAACCAGCTAAGTTCCCAATCATCTATATCTAAAATCACAGGGCGGCGAGTATCTAGTTTTTTTAGCAGTGATAAACCAAAACTTGTAGGTTTAGGTTTGACTGCATAGATAATATCCCCATCTATTTTTTTTAAAACTTTTTGAGCATCCATCAAAAACCCAGGATAGTTTTTCCCCGGTATCGCATATACTGGGATGTTTTTCGGAGGAATAGCATACAATTCCTTGCCAAACTGAAATCCAACAACTTCTACGTCATAGTTAAGCTCAATCAGGACTTGAGCCAAGAGAAAAGCACGAATTGCACCTCCTCCCGACAAATCGCTCACCACTAATGAAACTTTCACTTGGTAATTTTTTTATCAAAAAGCTGACTTATTTTCCTACTTAACCGAGCTTTTGTCAAGGTTGGCAAAGCAAAAAATAGTTTTTTTAGGGAAATTCTCGAATCTTTTAAAGCTAGAGCATCTTTGATTTCTTGTCTTAATTTAGTGGCTTCTAAGGCTGTTCTCAAATAAAGGTGTGGATGAATCAATGAAAGCTGAAAAATGTTAGTTTTTTCTGCTGCTTTTTGCAAGACTGGATTAGTTGTTAAATATTCTGCCTTAGCAAATACAAGTATATTTTGGGCGTAGTACCATTTAACTCGATCGTTTTGCCATATTTTGTTTCTTATGCAGTCAATCGCCACATATCCTTGCTCTTGAAATAGTTTCGCCCAATACTCTGGCCACTGTTCATTTACGTGATTTGTGCCTCCTTGAAATGGCACTGCGGCAGAGAATAAAATAACTGGGCCCAGTTTCACTAAAGACTCTACAAATACCTTGGCGCACTCACATGGCAAGTGTTCTGCGACTTCTAAGGAAACAACTAAATCAAATTGCTGTTTGATGGGTAAAGGCTGGCTTAAGTTTAATGCTAAAAATCTGTCAGTAGGAATTTCTAGCATTTTTGGATCTACCCAATCACCGTCGATTCCCAAAATATTTTCAACGCCGAATTCTTGGAATGCTGACAGCCAGGTTCCTGTGCCGCAACCAACATCAATTACTCGCTTTGGCTGCACAAATTCCCAAAGGATAGGGATGATTTCTCGGGCTGATTCTCGGGAGGTTTTTTGTAAGTATTTGTATAGTTCTTTAGTGTAGTGTTGCACAGTAGCGAGAGTAGTTATATTTTTTTTGAACCGCAGAGGACGCAGAGTGAGAGGAAAGTTTATTTTAAGCGCCAGGGATTGTTAAGTTGATTTGGTAAAAATAGTTGGGCTGTGCGATCGACTATTCGAGTAAAGGGCGATCGCGTTACATTCTTGGCGTACTGCGGGCGGTAGGGGTAAGTGCAGTGCATGACTTTGATCGGTTTGTCGATCGTATAAACATCTTTCCACTTATCCAAGTAGTTGTAAACAGGGGACAATGTTTTCATTTTCGGTTTCAGAGATTCAACAGTAGCGGCAAAAGCTCCTTGATCTTTTAATAATAGCACATTTTGATTCGCAATTACTATCTCGAAATATTTCTTAAATTCTTGGAAAAATTCGTGATTTTTACTGTTTTTGGTAAAAGCGATAAATCCGCCATTATATTGAATGCTATTTTCGTTGAGTGGGAATCCTACTGATTGCAGAGTTGAGACAATATCTTGCTTAACTCTTAATAAATTAGCAGCTTTGGCGATCGCAGGTTGCACATCTTCCGTCACCAGCAAATCTACCTCATTGAGAAACTCAAACACCTCATCTATTGGCGATAGCAAACAAATATCGCAATCCAGATAAATAGTCTTCTCAAATGCAGATTCTTCGTACAAAGCCAGCTTAGCTTGTCGCGAAGCTAAAACAGGATTTTCGTGAGAGGGTGCAGGTTTCAATATGACATTTCCGAATACCTGAAGTAAAGGATATAAAAATCTGGGGACTCTATCTATTAAAACAATAATTGGTTCGCGGTGAAACTTCCTGACAGATGCCAGAAAATGAACGCAATCTTGAAAAGAGTACAAACCAGTTAAAATTGTGATAAATCCCTTAGTTTCTAGTTTCACTTTTCTCGATTTCTCACGTTAAGTTAAGTGGTGCTTTGAGGACACGGCAATACCGTGTCCCTACCCTATTAATTGTAGGGACAGGGCATTGCCGTTTCCCTACCTTATGTATTTAACTGGTCATCGATTTAACGCATCTAACTTGTCTAGAATTTCAGCACCTTGTTCCATATCAAATTTACGAGCAAAGTGGAAATTGCCATTAGTAATTGTGGCATAATCTTGAATTGTCAGCGTGCGGGGCGAACCAGCAACTGCTCTTCTATAATCAATATAGCGCTTATCGTCATTCACCAAATTAAAACTTTTGCTATTGACCAATATAGTTTGTACAAAAGACTCTTCAGGTACTACGGTTCCTTGATAGTAGGCAACAAACTCAGGGCGAATGTCAACAAAGTTTTTGATATATTCAACGCACTTTCGAGAGAGAGTATACCACGCCAGACCCCCATAGCAAATAAATTCATTGTTAAATGGAGTCGATCGACACGGTATCCCTACCAGCGGCCCATAAGTCAGATAAAATTTCAGCCAAGTCATCTTTTTGACGATCGGCAATTGCTGAAAATCTTTCAAAAAACGGTAGCTAGATTTTCCTGGCACTCGCCAGTAAATACAATAATACCGCTTAAATCCCTTGTCTCGATCCCAGGGTATTTCATCAGCAAAAATATCCCAATAGCGGATAAAACCATCGGAGTCTGTTTGCGCGAGAAAGTTTTCAGTTTCTGACAGGGGCTGAGTCGGATAATCTTGACCAGTCAGATTAATTAGCCAGTCAAAATCGGAATTGTTTTCAAACAACCAGTTAACTGCATTTAAGTATGGTTGAACTTGACAAGAAAAATCACCTCGGATTAAATACTCCTGATTTTGCAATAAATGTATATCTGACAAATCTTGCAGTGGGGTCAAGTCTAAATCGCACCGATTAAAGTTGTGATTAATTAGGATTTGAGCATCAGGACTCGATCGCTTAATCGTGCGAACCAGTCGATAAATTTGGTCGGGAGTTTGATGAGTCTGGATAAAATAGCAAATTTTCACCATCATTTTATAGATAAAAGTTGATTAAACTGGCTTTGTACGCGGTTCGCTTTCAGAATTAGATAGCGACGAATCAAAAATATTTGCTGCTGGGCAACTGATGCCATACACCAGCGATAGTAGGCAGGAATAGCTACGTTTGCCAAAAAATTACGCCACTGCAAAGTAATTTGAGTATTACCGATTTCCTGAGATCTGATTATGCTATTGTCTACCATTTTTTGGCGCAAATTCAAATCATTTTTCAGACGAAGGAGAGCAGCAATTGCCTCCTCTGTTGAAGCTACTTCTATGTAATCAAGTTCACTTTTGCGATCGTGGCGATAGGCAGATTCCTGCCCCAGAATGGCGGGAATGCCCGCGTGCCAAGCGTTAATCAATTTCGAGGCTGGTTTGGAGTCAAAAGTGTTACTGCCCTCAAAACTGCGAACAGCCACGATTACATCAACTTCGCTATAGTCGTGCCAGCGATCGCATTTTACCACCTCCCAGCGCAAACCCAAAGCACTGAGTTGTTCCTCCCACTGTGGTTGTTGCAATTGGGCTGCTAGAGTGCCTAAAACGCCGAAAAAAGCAGCATTTTCAAAACGATCGCCCCGGCTGCGATCGCGCGGAATTAACTTTGATTGCAGCCAAAATCTCAGCGGATAACTCTGCCACAAAATTTGCGATCGCTTTAACAATTTATCTCGATCATTTTGCACAATTTGTAATTGAGCATATGGGTGAGGTTCTCGATCGACTTTAATACAAACAATCAGTAACTTTGACGATGGTTTTAAGTTATCCGACAAAAAATCTCGATGGGAAATCACAATTCCTTCATTTGGCATAAAATTTATTAATTTACATCGCCATCCATCTGCTTTCAAATAAAGATAAGTTTGCAAAGTCCAGTCATACTTCCCTCTGCCGTACCTGGTACCCAAAAAACTCATCCAGTCGCCGTATTCTTCAGGAATTTGTGGCAATTCTCCCGCTGGCCACTGGCTTTTGGGAATATAAAAATAAATCGGTGGTAAACTCTCTTTCATTCCATCCAGCCTGCAATGAACAACTATAGCATTTCTCAGTTGAGATATCCCGTAGGGACACGGCAGTGCCGTGTCCCTACAGCCGTGTCCCTACAGCCGTCTGCTGTATTTGATTCGATTGAAAACCGCTATATTTATCAACTGATATTATATTTTACTTGCGTCAGTGCGTCCACTCCCAAAAACTCTCGCTCCAGTTATCTCGATAATTAAAAATTCCTTCCCATTCATAAAAATGTACAAAATCTTTCAAATTAATTGCTTTATTGATATCTCTCATCATGTAAAGAGGTTTTTCGCCATAAAAAGAAGCCCACATAGTATAACTGCTAGGCGGCCCAACAATATAGTCACACTCAGCCAAAGCATACATATCCTCAATTAAATGACCGTTGGCAAAAACGCAGTGATAATTATCAAACAACTTAGGGTTTTGCTGAATATTAGAGCAAATCAAAAACTTAATTTTCTTCCCTTCAAATAGTTTAACTACTGAATTCATCACTTCTAAGTATTGCTCAGTTTTGTAAAAGTATCTTCCCCTTTGATGCTGAGTGTAATCTCCTTGACGAATATGAACTCCAATGATGATGTCTGCATTATTTTTTACATTCAACATCAAACTATCTACATTAATTGTATATTGTTGTAATGGTGTAAAGTAGGATCTAATCTCGTCCGCGTACTTGTGTAACTTTGGCAAGTCTTCTACAAACCAGCCATCTCGAAATAACCAGCCTTGAAAACAAATAGTTGAAGTGTGTTTGAGTGTTTGAATATCCTGATAATTTATCCAATTAAACGGCTTCTCTCTAGTTATTTCTTGCATTTCTAAGATATTTTTATTGCTTAAACTGTTGATAAGTTTAAAATATTTACTTCTGATAAACTTGTTACCTGCTAGGGTAAAATATGGAGGAGGATAACAGCACAAGAAATCGCTGGCTGTGTCCACAAAGTATTCTGCATATTCCTCAAAAGCCGGATTGAGGACTGTTAAATTATGCTCGATCGCGAAAGCGATGAAATTTGCAAAAAGCAGTAGTCGATTGCCTAGTTGTCCAGATTTAGCAGATATTATGAGCATACAGCGTATTCCAGGTTTATCACAGTAGGGACACGGCACTGCCGTGTCCCTACGGAGCAATGCCGTTTTAGATGCGCCTCAGCTTATTCTGCCTTCGAGTGGCGTTTTTGATGCCACTGCCAAGCATGGGAGATAATATCCTTAATGTCGGGATATTCGGGAGACCAACCCAAGGTTTCGATCGCCTTTTTGCTGCTACCAACCAAAGCAGGCGGGTCTCCTGGACGCCGATCGCACTCCACAGCCTTAATCTCTTTTCCCGTCACTTGGCGAGCCGTTTCTATCACCTCTTTTACCGAAAAACCGCCGCCGTTCCCCAAATTAAAGAAATCTGATTTGCCGTCATTTAACAAATATTCTAGTCCCAAAATGTGAGCCGATGCTAAATCGTTAACGTGAATGTAATCTCGGATGCAAGTACCATCAGGAGTATCGTAGTCTGTGCCGAAGATTGCGATCGAATCTCGTTTCCCCAAAGCAGCGAACAACACCAGTGGAATCAGGTGAGTTTCTGGATTGTGATCCTCTCCTAACAACCCGTTTGGATCTGCACCAGCCGCGTTAAAATAGCGGAAACAAACAGACTTGAAATTGTACGCAGGGTCAAAATCAGACAAGATCCGTTCTACCATTAACTTAGTAGCACCGTAGGGATTGATCGGATTTTGTGGATGGTCTTCTGTGAGCGGAATTTTCTCCGGTACGCCGTAAGTCGCGCAAGTAGAAGAAAACACAAATTTCTTGATTCCAGCACCGATCATCGCTTCCAAAAGGGTAATTGTGCCGATGACGTTGTTGCGGTAATATTTGGCTGGATCGGTAACAGATTCGCCGACGTAAGCGTAAGCCGAAAAGTGCATTACCGCATCAATTTTGTGTGTGGCGAACAGGTTGTCGAGCAGAGTGCGATCGCTCGTATCGCCAACTACCAACTCCACCTGCAAAACCTGCTCTACTAAATCTCGGTGACCGTAAACTAAATTATCCAAAATCACCACACCGTAACCAGCGTTTTTCAATGCTAATACCGCGTGAGAGCCAATATATCCAGCTCCACCCGTCACCAAAATAGTGGGTTTTTCTGTACTCATTTTATTCTGCCTTTTTTTGTAAGTGCAACTGTCGGTTATCTTGTAAATTTACAAGTTCAATCGATAAACTTAAGCCGACCAATTTGGAGGTAATCAAATACCCGATTGATTTGATGTCGATCCTCCTCTGAGATTTTATCATCAGAGAGGATCGCAGAAGTCAAAACTAAATGTTCCCGGCGAGCAATCTTGCCAGACGCGACAATCCGATCGACCATTTGAGAAATTGTTAAGTTCGATTTTTTGGGAGATGTTGGCATTTATTCGATCGCCTTTATGTCAGAATAGTTAAAGCTGGTTGCAGTTATTGACCCAAAAATTGTCGATACCAGACCACAAATCAATTTGTAGCACAGCAAACATCAGGTATCAGAGTTTTACTCCGAAAGATAGATGCGCGGAGTAGATAATTCAGCATTCTGCCTTCGGCTAGCGTTCAGACTCATCCAATTCTATAGTAATTTTCCAACAGAGGTAGTTTTATATGCAGGTTTATCGGCTTCCGGTACTATCCGACAACTATATTTTCTTGCTGCACGATCGCGATCGCCACACAGCAGCAGTCGTCGATCCAGCAGTGGCAGAGCCGGTCTTGCAGCAACTGATCTCGCTCGGAGCCGAATTGACCGCAATTTTCAATACACACCACCACAGCGACCACGTAGGTGGCAATCGGCAACTGATCGATCGCTTCCCGGAAGTTAAAGTATATGGCGGCGCAGAAGACCGAGGCAGAATTCCCGGACAGCAAGTGTTTTTGCAAGCGGGCGATCGGGTTAATTTCGCAGACAGAACCGCCGAAATCTTCTTCGTACCCGGTCATACAAAAGCTCACATAGCCTACTATTTTCCTCCCAACAACCCAGGGGAAACTGGGGAATTGTTCTGCGGCGACACTTTATTTGCTGGAGGCTGTGGCAGACTATTTGAAGGCACTCCGAGTCAAATGGTAGCCTCCCTCGCCCAACTGCGAAACTTGCCGGACAATACCAGAGTTTGGTGCGCTCACGAATACACGCTGAAAAATTTGCAATTTGCTCTGACTGTGGATGGGGACAATCCCGGTTTACAGCAGCGCTTGGGCGAAGTCAAGGCAGCCCGCAGCCGGAATGAAGCTACGATACCATCATCGATCGCACTCGAAAAAAGCACCAACCCATTTTTACGTTGGGATTTTCCGAGTCTTCAGTCAGCCGCCAACAGTCAAGATTCAGTGCAAACTTTCGCTCGATTGCGCGGGATGAAAGACCGATTTTAATTCACATATTGCACTATTTTTAAGAACAAGCTTTCTGGCTTGTTCCACAAAGATTATACTTCTTGTGGGGTGGGTATCCTGCCCGCCCAAAAAGGGTTATTTAGAATGGTGCAATATCTCAGTTTTAACGAGACTTTGTTAGAAGATGAAAAATCCAGGCAATACTGAACCGCAACCGCAAATTGACTCCTCTGTTTCAATGAATTCTCACAAAGAACTCTACTCAAACGCGCCGGAGCCAACCGATGTTGGGATGGTTTTGCAATTGGCAGATGGCAGCATTCAGGCGTGCAATGCGATCGCGCAGCAACTGTTGGGGATCACAGCAGAACAAATGCAGGGCTGCACTTCAATCAACAGCCCGTGGCAGACTGTGCGCGAAGATGGCTCGGATTTTCCCGGCGAAATGCACCCGGCGATGGTGGTGCTGCAAACCGGACAACCTTGCTCAAATGCGATTATGGGCTTTTATCAACCGCAGGGAGAATTGATTTGGTTGAGGCTCAATTCTCAACCTTTATTTCAAGGAGATCGATCGACTCCCTATGCGGTAGTTACCACTTTCACGGAACTCGCTCAACCTCAACCCGAAGCAGCCAACAGCGCGCCCGCGCAGCAACTGTCAGACACCCTCGAAAGTATTTCCGATGCGTTCTTTGCTTTGGATAAAGACTGGCGGTTTACCTACCTCAATTCTCAAGCAGCGCGGTTGCTAAATCGACCTTCAGCAGATTTGATCCATAACAGCATTTGGGAAGAGTTTCCCGAATCTATCGGGAGTTTGTTTGAGCGGGAATATCGCCGCGCCGCCGCAGAGAAAATTACAGTTAGTTTTGAATCTTTTTATCCGCCACTCAATGCTTGGTATGCGGTACGAGCTTATCCGATCGCCTCGGGACTTGCTGTTTATTTTCAAGATGTCACCGAGCAGAAAGCGGCGGATGCTGCTTTTGTTAAACAAGCGGAAACTTCGCGGCAGCAATTAGCAGAAATCGAGGCGATTTATGCTAGCGCGCCGATCGGACTTTGCTTCATCGATACCGACTTGCGGTTTGTCCGCATCAACGATCGCCTAGCAGAAATTAACGGAGTTCCAGCCGCCGCTCACATTGGTAAAACATTGCGCGACATTTTACCAGAACAAGCCGATAATTTAGAGCCGCTTTACCAACAAGTTATTGCCACTAAAGTCCCCCTCGAACAGCTTGAAATTCATGGGGAAAACTCCGCACAGCCGGGAGTCGATCGCGCTTGGCTGTTGAGTCTCTATCCGCTGACATCCGAGGACGATCGCGTGTTGGGCGTGAATGTGACAGTGTACGAAATTACCGATCGCCAAGCTCGCAAAAAAGAAATTCAACGGCTCAACCAGGAACTAGAGCGCAGAGTTAACGAACTGCAATCAATCCTTGATGCTGTACCCGTCGGGATTGCGATCACATACGACGCGCAGTGTCATGTAATTCGCGCTAACGGGTTTGCTCAATCGATGCTAACAGTGGGGCCCGATACGAATGTTTCTGCAAGCGGAGAGCAAGCCGAACTCCTTCCGTTCAGACAACTCAGCAACGGACAAGAAATCCCGCCAGAAGAGCTCCCAATGCAGCGGGCGGTGGCTTCCGGCGTCGAAGTGCGAGATGTGGAAATTCAAATGGTGCGATCGGACGGAGCAACCTTTGATTGGTTGATGAATGCGGTGCCGTTATTTGACGAACAGGGCGCAGTCTGCGGCTGTGTGGCGGCGTTTGTGGATATTAGCGATCGCAAAAACGCTGAACTCGCACTGCAAACTGCCAACCAGCAAGTTAGCAATATTCTAGAAAGTATTGCCGATGCCTTTATCGCGATCGATGCACAATGGCGCTATACCTATGTTAATGCCGCTGCTGAAAAACTGCTGGCGCGATCGAGAAACGAGTTGCTAGGTCGATCGATCTGGGAGCTATTTCCCGCCGAGGGAGAATCGGATTCGAGAGTATATCAAGAATTTCATCGAGTAGTTAACGAGCAAGTTTCTGTCAAGTTTGAAGAGTTTTCCCCTTCACTCCAAATGTATATAGAAGTCAGCGCCTATCCAGCGGCCGAAGGACTTACGGCTTATTGGATCGATATTAGCGATCGCAAACGCACTGAAGCAGAACTGCGGCAAAAGAATGCAATTTTGAGCGTGATTAATGAGTCAGCGCCCACGCCAATTTTTGTCAAAGATCGAGAAGGACGGATTATTTATGCCAATCCAGCCACGCTGGAGGCTCTGGGAAAACCTGCGGCTGAAGTAATTGGCCGGTGCGATCGCGATTTATACCCAATAGCTGAACTGGGAGCAGCAGTCTGGAAAAACGATCGGCGGATCATGGAATCCGGCAAAACAGAAGTAGTAGAAGAATCTCCCGATGGCATTCGGACATTTCTGGGAATGAAAGCTCCCTACCGCAATGAAGCCGGAGAAGTCATCGGCTTGATCGGCATCTCCAACGATATCACAAATCGCAAACGAGCGGAAGTCGCAATGCAAGAACAAACTAAGTTATTACAAGTAATCATTGACAGCATTGGCGATGCTTTGATTTTGGCCAACCAACAAGGGGAGTTCGTGCTGTTTAACCGAGCGGCTGTGGCGATATTCGGTCAGCTATCCAATGAAAAATCCCATCTGGAATGGTCGAGCACCTACGGGCTATTTTTGCCAGACCAAAAAACCCTATTTCCCGATTCCGAACTACCTCTATCCAGAGCAATTAAAGGCGAATATGTCAATGATGTAGAGGTATTTGTCCGCCGCACAGATTCGGAAAATCGCTGGATCAGTACCAGTGGTTATCCGGTAGTTGATATTAGCAGCGAAATCACAGGCGGAGTGATTGTCTGTCGGGATATCACAGAACGCAAACAAGCCGAAGCAGTGCTAAAAGAAAGCGAAGAACGATTCCGCCATATGGCTAACAATTCTCCTTTTATGGTCTGGCTAACAGACTCCACAAGCTATTGCACTTTCTTGAGCGATAGCTGGTATCAATTCACAGGTCAAACTGAGGAAACTGGTTTGGGATTTGGTTGGATAAACGCGCTGCATCCAGAAGACCGAGAACAGGCCAAAAACGTATTTTTGACCGCCAACGAACGCCAGGAACCGTACCGCATAGAATTTCGCGTGCGGCGCTCCGATGGCGGATATTCTTGGGTTCTTGATGCGGCTGCTCCCAGATTTACTGAAAGCGGACACTTTGAGGGTTATATCGGCTCTGCGATCGACATTACAGAGCGCAAACAAGTGGAAACCGAGCGCGATCTGGTTCTGCAATTAGAACAAGCTGCGCGCGCCGAAGCCGAGCGAGCTAACCGGATTAAAGACGAGTTTTTGGCGGTGCTTTCTCACGAATTGCGATCGCCCTTAAATCCGATTTTAGGCTGGTCGCAACTGCTGATCGGCGGCAAGCTAAGCGCCGCTAAAACCGCCAAGGCCTACGAGACGATCGAGCGCAATGCCAGACTACAATCTCAACTAATCGAAGACTTGCTCGACGTGTCTCGAATTCTCCAAGGAAAACTCAGATTGACTATCGCTCCGGTGAATCTAGCAACCATTATCTTGTCTGCTTTGGAAACAGTGCAATTAGCCGCCGAAGCTAAACAAATTCAAATTGAAACAATCTTAAATCCCCATGTCGGGCAAGTTGTCGGCGATACCAGCCGCTTGCAGCAAATTGTCTGGAATTTGTTATCGAACGCGGTGAAATTCACGCCAGAAGGCGGTCGAGTTGAAGTTGAATTAACGCAAATCGAACACAAAGTTGAAATTAAAGTCACGGACACGGGTAAAGGGATTGTTCCCGATTTCTTGCCCTATGTTTTTGAGCATTTCCGACAAGAAGACGGCGCGACAACTCGCAAATTTGGCGGCTTGGGATTGGGATTGGCGATCGTCCGCCAGCTCGTCGAACTTCACGGCGGAACGGTGTTTGCAGAAAGCAACGGAGAAGGTCAAGGAGCGACGTTTACGGTGAGATTACCGCTATTAAATGATGATTCTAGAAGGCAGGAGGAGGAAGAACGTCATTCGGCTGTTACTCCCGCTCTTTCACCTTTGCCGCTAGCTGGATTGAGAATTTTGGTGGTAGATGATGAGCCGGACTCGCGAGATTTTGTCGCCTTCGTGCTTGAAGAGGCCGGTGCGGAGGTGATCTCCCTGTCATCTGCTGCTGAGGCGCTGCTGTCGATCGAACAAACTACACCGGATTTGCTCGTCAGCGACATCGGAATGCCGGAAATGGACGGATATATACTGATAAATCACATCCGCACTCAGCTTGCGCCGGAGTATCGGCAATTGTTGGCGATCGCCCTAACGGCCTATGCTGGAGAAGGGAACGAGCGCCAAGTTTTGGCAGCCGGATTTCAAAAACATTTAACTAAGCCGATCGATCCAACCGAGTTAGTTGCTACTGTAGTGCGATCGGTCCTGCGATCGTAAAACACACACAACAGTTTCGTAGTGAGGACTTCAGTCCTCTTGCTTGCGATCGCCCCTAAAACTTCGCTATTATAAAAAGTTGCAGTTAAAACCCCACAATCAACGATCATGGCCAAGCGCGTCCAATTAGTTCTAAACAAAGATGTCAGCAAACTCGGCAAAGTTGGCGACGTAGTAGAAGTAGCCCCCGGTTACGCCCGCAACTACCTAGTACCCCAAGGAATGGGATTTCGCGCCACTCCGGGAATTCTGAAGCAAGCAGCACGCCGCCGCGAAGAAGAAAGACTGCGCCAGTTAGAGCTCAAACAGCAAGCTGAAGTCCGCAAAACCGCCCTGGAAGCAGCCGGGCCTTTCATCATCTCCAAGCAAGTCGGCGAAGGAGATTCGATTTTTGGTACTGTTACCAACCAAGAAGTAGCAGAGCTAATTTTCAACTCTACCAGTCAAGAAGTCGATCGGCGTGGCATCACCCTACCCGAAATTCGCGAAACTGGTACATACAAAGCTGAAATCAAACTTCACGCCGAAGTTACCGCCGAAGTTGATATTCAAGTTGTGCCAATGTAATAGTGATTGGGAATTGGGCATTGGTAATTGGGAATTGGGCATTGGGCATCGGGCATCGGGAATTGGGAATTGGTAACTCTTGACAATAGTCAACAGTCTTGAGACAGCAGTCAACAATCAACTGACTAATTCGCCGGTTTCTTGCAGGGAGTGCAGCCTGCGGTAAATGCCTTGTTGGTTTAAAAGTTCGTCGTGGCTGCCAACTTCGACGATTTTACCGCCGTCGAGTACGACGATCGCATCGGCTTCGCGAATTGTACTCAGTCGGTGGGCAATAATTATGGTGGTGCGCGTACCCAAAATATTCTGCATGGCTAGCTGGATCGATCGCTCCGACTCATAATCCAAACTAGAAGTAGCTTCGTCAAAGATTAACACATCTGGCTCCACCAACAGAGCCCTGGCAATTCCCAACCGCTGCCGCTGACCGCCGGACAAGCGCATTCCCCGCTCCCCGACAACGGTATAGTAACCTTGAGGCAGCAAACTCACAAAATCGTCTACTTTGGCGATGCGGCAAGCTTCCTCAACTTGCTCAAAAGTTGCTTTCGGGTTGCCGTAAGTTAAATTATCCAGCAAAGTACCGTTAAAAACGTCTACTTCTTGGTGGACAATTGCTAAACGCTTGCGGTAGCCGGTGACATCTAAGCTGGAAATATCCTCGCCGTCAATCAGAATCCGGCCGCTGTTTGGTTCAAAATATCGAAACAGCAGTTTGACTAAGGTTGATTTCCCGGAACCCGATCGCCCAACTAATGCTACAGTCTGACGAGGATGAATCAAGAGATTTATATTCTGCAAAACTGGCTTTTGGCGATCGTACCCGAATGTCAGCCCGCAAAACTCAATTTTGCCACTAAATTTATACGGCGACGCGGATGCAGCATTTTCTGTTAAATTTACGGCATCAACACCATCTGGCAACTGCATAAACTCGTGGAATCGAATCATTGAGGAATAGCGGCGGGCTAATAATTCGGCAATAATGCTAATCGGACGCAGTTGGGAATAAGCCATGCTGGCAAGGGTGTAAACTGTGACAAAATATCCCAGAGACATCCTACCTGCAACTGTGCCTGCTAAGCTAAAACCGAGAACTGAAAATAGGCAAAACTGCACGATTGTTTGCTGGTATGTCCCCAAAACGACGTATCCTTTGTGAATACGGTTGATAACTACTTTTAATTCGCGATCGAGTCTGGTTGTTTGCCTTTTGAGTTCGTCTGTTTCTGTCGCAAAAGCTTTGACTGTTTTGATGTTGGTGATAATTTCGGAGTTGCGGCTTTCGGTATCTTCGATGTATTCATCCAGAATTTCTTCTCGCGCAGTCACCCCTTGAAGACCTTTGAGGGTGAAACTGAGGATAAACAGGAATGAAACCAAAATTAATAAGCCAATCCGCCATTCAATTAGCCAGATAACTACAAAGATGCCGGCTAAGCGGACAACTTCGGGGATGAATTCGCCGGCAATTTCTGGATAAGTCCAAGTGTGGTTGGTGATGCCTTTGGCGATGCGGCTGGCAATCCGTCCAGCGTTGTTTTCGTCGTAGAATTCTAGGGGTAAGGTGAGGATTTTGCCGATCGCGCTTCTCATTTGATCGCGCCTTGCTCTCAATGGTATTACCCAGTGGAACCAACTTGTCACCCAAGGTTGGATCGGGGCTTTGGCTACTGTTACCAGAAAAATTAAGCCCAGTAAGACGGATAGCGATAATATTTTGTTGGGTAAAGGCGGGGTAAGTGAGGCGATCGCGCCGATCAATTTTTGGGTTATTGTATCTGTAGGTTGACCGGACAATACGTTTAATATTTGTCCGATCGCGTAGGGCACAGCCAAATCTGCTAGTTCAAACAGGCTGGATGCACCGATGCTCAAAACCGAGATTTTCGAGTAGCGGTTGTAGTATTTTAGAATGTCCCGAAAGCTTGCCATGATTTTTTGTTGAGATACAACCCTTGTAAATAATTGAATATGACAACTGCGTTCTGGATGCAATTCAATTACAAGTATACTACAAAGATAGTCGATCGGGGAGTGCTTCGGAATCATTCTAAGGAGTCGCCCGATCGGATGATTGATGAGAATCCGCAGTAGTTGGCATTGACACTCCCCACCCGATCGGGCTAGGATTCTTCGTTCACAGGGAGATGCCTTGTAAAAGCAGTGCCTTTACTTGGTCTTACTCTCCCTCCCGAAGCAGTAACGGTATGCCCTGCCGTCAAAATTCGTAAACCTTCATCTCGAATATTCTGAGCAGCATTAATATCTCTATCATGGTTTTCTCCACATTTAGGACATTGCCAACTACGAATATCCAAACTCAAGCTATCCACGCGATTTAAACAGTTATTACAAGTCTTAGAACTGGGATAGAACCTATCTACTTCGATGTAGGTTTTTCCTGCCCACTCAGACTTGTACTTCAACATGGTGCAGAATTGTCCCCAACCAGCATCACTAATAGACTTAGGAATGAGAATTAAATAACTTACAATTTTTATTGTTCTTGTGGGATGGGCGTCCCGCCCGTCCAGAAAGAACGGGCGGGACGCCCATCCCACAAATATGTGTAAATTATTTAATTCGCGATCCATAGTGAGTTAGTCCCACGTCTAGGCCAATGGCTTTTCCTTCGGTTGATTTCTTGGGTAAGTCTTTGCCGTTATCATAGAGGCAAGCCGCCAAGTATTCCCCCGATGGATTAACTGAAACCGTAACCGACTTTAGAGCACCCTCTGGTTGTCGTGAGACTTTACAATAAACATCACCAATCTTAGGCAGTTTCAATGTATCATCTTTTAATTTACAACAAGAGAGGAAACCTAATAGATTGTCTATTTTGTTTCTTTTTGAAGTTGGGATATTTAGCTCTACCCTCAAAGAAGTTAAGGAAAGCACTAGAAAGATTTAAAGCAGCTTGCTGCAGGACTTGTGACGGTGCTTCAGCCAACCACTCATACTCTTTCTTCAGGGAGGGTAGAAGTTTGACTATTTCATTTCTGCTTAACCCCTTCCCCGTTTGCTTGTAAGTTTCAGACGTTAAGTTGAGGGCATAGTTATAGAACCATCTAGTACATCCAAACGATTTGGTGAGCAAAACTGATTGCTCACTTGTCGGATAGATTCTGTACTTGAAGGCTTTTAACATTTTGTTTGCCAAACCAACGATACTATGGTAATGCAGGACAGCCTAAATGCAAAGCCGTCTTAAAAG
>ENA-OFDP01000301-OFDP01000301.1-metagenomes-genome-assembly--contig:-NODE-301-length-22824-cov-6.227590_pt1 | contig 22824 bp, 20 predicted proteins | sample MGYA00153389_OFDP01 | MGnify analysis MGYA00153389 | reverse complement strand
ATTCCCAATTCCCAATTCCCAATTCCCAATTCCCAATTCCCCATTCCCCATTCCCCATTCCCCATTCCCCATTCCCAAATCTTTAGTTTTATTAGACGAAGTAGGAGCGGGGACAGATCCATCAGAAGGCAGTGCATTGGCGATCGCCCTATTGCAATATCTCGCCCAACATTCCCTATTAACAATCGCAACTACCCACTTTGGCGAACTCAAAGCCCTCAAATATCAAGACTCCCGCTTTGAAAATGCCTCAGTAGAATTTGACGACAGTTCGATGCAGCCCACCTATCGCTTGCTGTGGGGAATTCCCGGACGTTCCAACGCCCTCACCATTGCCAAAAGACTCGGTTTGCTAGCAGAAATAGTCGATGAAGCTCAAACCTATGTTGGCGGTGCTTCTGTCGATGTCAATCAAGTCATCGCCGGACTCGAAGCACAGCGCCGCAAACAGGAAACCAAAGCCCGAGAAGCAACTCAACTGCTACACCAAACCGAAAAACTGCACAGAGAAGTTTCTCAAAAAGCAGCGGCTTTGCAAGAGCGCGAGCGAGACCTCAAAATAGCTCAGGAAGTGGCTGTAAATGAGGCGATCGGCACGGCAAAATCAGAAATTGCTCAAATTATTCGCCGCTTGCAGTCGGGCGATCGAACGGCTCAAAATGCCCAACAGGCGACGGATACCTTAAATCAAATTTCTGAAAAACATTTGCCGTCGCGGAAAGCACCGGCGAAACCGAAACCGGGTTTTATGCCGAAAACGGGCGATCGCATCCGCATTCCCAGCCTCGGCCAAACCGCCGAAGTCCTCAGCGGGCCCGATGCTAACGAAGAGTTGAGCGTGCGGTTTGGGATTATGAAAATGACTGTCAAACTGGCAGACATTGAATCCCTCGACGGTGAAAAACCGGAAACTAAGGCTCAATTAGCCAAGGTTGCAGCCCAAGCGCAGGCTACCGCTAAGGCTAAACAAGCAGCAGCGGAAGTTGCAAAACCAAATCCCGAAATCGCCATTCGGACTGCTAATAATTCGATCGACCTCCGGGGTGCGAGAGTCTCAGACGCCGAAATCGAAATCGACAGAGCTCTTTCCAAAGCCGTCGAATACGGTGCGCTGTGGATAATTCACGGCAAAGGTACCGGACAGTTGCGGCGCGGGGTTCACGAATTTCTGGACACTCATCCGCAGGTTTCTCGCTACGAGCTCGCCAGTCAAAAAGAAGGAGGTGGAGGCGTGACACTGGTTTATTTAAAATAGTCGGAATTGAGGTATTTCTGATTGTATCGGAATTATTAGTAGCGTAAATTAGGAGACTGCTTGGCTTTTGTCCCTACCCAAAATAACATTGTAGGGAGACGGCACGTGCAGTCTCCTCTATCATGTCTGAGTGCAACCGGAATTGATATGATATAAACAGCATAAAGTATCATATTTAGTAACTGCCCGACTCATGAAAAAAGCTCCCTCAAATGAAGTTTTGGTTGGCGACTGTCGTGAAGTGATGAAGACATTGCCAGAAAATTATATTTCTGCCTGTATCACTGACCCACCTTATAATTATGAATTTATTGGTCATAAATGGGATGACTCAGAAATTCAAAGACGTATTGAAAAAGTCAATGACAAAGGAAGTAAAACCCTTGTTAAAAACATTCCCTATGGCAGTGGTTTAGCAGGTGGAGTCAGAAACGAAAAATGGTATCAAAGGAATCGTAACAACACTCTGGATTATGAAAAGTGGTGCTTTGATTGGGGTGAGCAGCTTTTTCGGATCTGCAAACCGGGTGCAACAGTTTTAGTTTTCAACAGTACACGAACTGTTGCTCACGTACAAATAGCACTTGAAAATGCTGGATTCTATGCGAGAGATATGCTTGTTTATAAAAGATCGAGTGGTATCCCTAAAGGTGTCAATATCAAACAACAATTCGAGAAGAAAGGATATGAAAATCCTGAAAAATGGGATGGTTGGCACAGTTGTCTGAGGAATGAATGGGAAGCAATCTGCGTACTTCAAAAACCACTGGTCAATAATTACTTGGAAACTCTACAGGAGTATGGTACTGGTTTATTTTATACTAAAGATCAGTTTGGTGGTTTTCAGTCAAATATTTTAGAAGGTATACAGCGTGAGAAAACCGAGGAGTTTAACGTTCATTGCACAGTAAAACCGATCGCTCTCATGAGAAAACTGGTCGAAATATTTGTACCGCGTTTGGAAAATTCTATTCTAATCGATCCTTTCGCAGGATCGGGAACCACATTGCTGGCGGCGCAAGAATTTGGGATTAGGTATGTTGGCATTGAAATAGTACCTGACTACATAGAGATTATCAACAAGCGCCTTGATAATGTCAGCGGTATACAGGGAATTCTCCCACTCTTTCAGTAAGAAATGACTTTAAATCAAACCCGCTTATCGTTTGTATAAAATCAAACGAAGCGTCCCCAGTATAAACCTTCCAAGTCCCTACTTGGCACGCTGTAATAGCTGCGGGCAAATTATCTTGTCTAAGTATTAAAAATACTGGCTCGTAATTATAAGTACGAAGTAGCGGGCTATAGGATTTGAACTTTTTCAGTGTTCCAGAATCTCCTGAGCCAATACGGTATTTTGTATCTATCGCGTACGCATCAACAATCAGAGCGCACGGCTCATCACTTCCAACTCTAAATGCTGGCTGAAAACTACTGCAATATGCTTTGCACGTTTCAGTAACTAACAATTGCCAACACATACCTAGCTCACGTCCCCAATATTGCTTATTTTCTTTTTTAATTATGGGAGAAATACCAGACACATCCATTAAAATATCGTGTTCTTCATTTTCTTCTGCATAAACTTTCTCGGTAAATGAGTTTTGGTATCTTGCTAAAATTTGCTCTAGTTTTCTTTCAGTCATCATCAGTTACCAGTTCAGCTAAAGTAACGGATAATGCTTTGGCTATTTTGCTGGCATTAAGCAGCGTTATATTCCTTTCTCCTCGTTCAACGGAGCCAATATAAGTACGATGTAATTCAGATAGTTCTGCAAGCTGATCTTGGGAAAGATTTCTGAGCTTTCTGAAATGTCTAACTTTTTTACCAAATTGCTCTGTAATATCCATAGGCTGCGCCCGATTAAGCAATGACAACTATAATCTGACAGACTATAAGTAGCGACAGACTATAAGTAGCATTGGACAGAGCTAGTCTTGATCTTTGGATTTATGTAAGTCCTGTTAGTTTCAAAGCACTGATTTGATTTCGGTCACTCTGTGGCGTAGGATGGTTGGGGGTAAAATTTTTTGGGTTTTGCTGCGGTTTGGCGATCGAACTTGAAACAGCAACTTTCGACTCGCAAATCCGTCCAGCAGTTAGGATTGCCGGAATCAAAGCAACGAGTTATGGAGAAAAATTAACAGATCAGCTTTTGTCCGGCCACAAAGCTTGCATCACTGCATACTGTTGATATCCTGCCTCACCCTGTCTTATTTCCCGTGCTGAAGCCATGCGCTCGATCGTAAAGCCCTCCGCTCCCATAGACCAAACGGGCCCATCTCCCAACTGGGAAGAATTGACCCAAAAAGCACCAGAACCTACCCAGTTGGACAACATTAAAGCTCAACTGGATTTAGTGCTGTTAGCCCTAGAAGCACTGGCAGAAATTGGCTCAGAGGCAATGCTCAAAGTAGCAGCCGAACTGAATTTAGAGCCAATGGTTGCCGATCGAGTTGCTTTGTGGCGACTGCGACAATCTAACCCGCTGCGGAAAGGCCAGGGAGGGCGCAAAAAACTTGATGTGGAAGAAGCTCGATCGCTCGTTTTGATTAGCTGTCACTTAGCAAAACAGCACCAAGCTTTAATCCGCCGCGCTGTGGCTTTGCTCGAACAAATGGCTGAGCAAAACCGCGAACCTCACACAGTCGCCTTGTTGGGAGATTATATTGACAGGTTCAGCAACACTTATGCCGATCGTATGGAAGATGCAGAAACTTTATCGGGCAGAGAATTGACTAATTTAGCCCTAAAACTCCTGATCGATTTGCTATTTTACAGCAGTCCCGGCGGTCACAGACGGCTCTGGCTGGCTCTCCTAGACCGCGCTAAGAATTAAACAGAAATTTATGAAATTGCGATCGGCCTTATCAGGCAGAGTCTGGTAACGAGAACGGTCAACAGTCAACAGTCAACAGTCAACAGACTTTCTGCTATGGTTCTTAAACGGTATACGCCCCCTACTTGCACGCTGGAAATTACAGCCAAAAGTTCGCCTCTATCTCGTTGGGCGGGCCAACCCGTGTTTAAATCTTTAAATTTCGAGTTGCGGCTTGATGACCCCAGGCTACCAGATACTCAACACGTAACTCTCAGGGGCGATCGACTTCAACTCGAAACCCTCCACGAAGCAGTCAGCAACTACGTCCAAAACTTGCTCGGCGCATCCCGCGATTGGGAAAGCAACCTCAACTCTGAAACCGACCTGACTGCTGCCACTCCAGACTTACCAGACACCGCGCACAACACCGTCATACTCGATCAACCTGTCAACACTTCCGAACTAGCAACCCCCGCCCCGAAAACGGCCTACCTTCCAGTCCCCCCCCGCTTAGAACCCCGAGGTTTACTCGCCCACAACTTGTTTTTAGGCTCTTTGAGTGCCGCCGAATCCGGGCTAGTAGTTCCCTTGAGCACCCTGCAACTTTTTGACTTAGCCACAGCACTAGATGACTGCGCCGCCGAAGTGATAGCCCTCCCCAACCTCAACCGCGAGCGCGGACGGCCGTTGTCAGTACCCTGGCTGAATCTGGCAGCAATGCTCGTCGCAATGGCGGGTTTGACGACAGGAATTGTCAAAATGCTCGATCGACCCGCCAATGCCCCGCAAACCGCCACAGCCCCGGTAAATCCACAATTTAATACCGCTTCAGAACCAGCGATCGGCGCATCCCCCAGTCCACTTCCCGCCCAACCGACACCCACAGCACCAACACCCGCAGCAACACCCGGTTTACCACCGTTAGCGCCCCCACCTATCAACACCGCCACCTCCCCCAGCCCCAGCTTGCCTCCCATCGCCCTCAACCCAACACCAGCCACCAACAAACCCAGCCCCATCCAGCAGCCACCCCTCCTCTTTCCCCCCAACAGCAGCGCCCCAGCTCCCACTCAAGGGCAAATAATCACAATTCCCGCCCCCGCAGAACAACAAATTGCCGGCTCCCAAGCACCCGCACCAGTACCCTACCTCCTGCCCCCCGCACCGCCGAGACTAGGCTCCGCCGTACCGCCGCCCCTACCGCCCTCCCTATCTGCTTCCAGACTTCCTGTTCCCCCCTCGCAACCATTCCCGCGCCTCTCCCAGCCGATCGTTCCCCCCGCCAGCACCGGACTCCCAGCCCTTCAGGACGCTCAACCACAAGCCGAGTCTGACAACAACCAGGCCGCAGCCAGCAAAAAAAACCGCACTCTATTTGATACAATTCCTCAAGTTTCTGAAGCTAGAACTTACTTTGAAGAACGCTGGAAGCCGACCGAAGGAATGGAACAAACTTTGGAATACAGCGTGCAGATCGATGAAAATGGGTCAATTCAAAGTATTATGCCGATGGGAAAAGCAGCAGCAGATTATATCGATCGCACTAATATGCCATTAGTCGGCGAGCCGTTTGTTTCTGCCGTTTCCTATGGAAAAAACCCTAAAATTCGAGTTGTTTTGAGACCCAATGGTCGAGTACAAACCTTTTTGGAAGAGAGTAATTAAACGCTCTCAGACAAATTATTCAGATGGAAATCCAGGTTAATTACCAATGTTAAACCAAAGCAAAAAAAAACTATTTTTTACTGCCGTAGCAGCCGCTAGCCTATTCACAGTTTCTCCTGTTTGTGCTGCCAACATATTTTTACCAGTGCAGCCATCAGAGTCACCAGTGAAAAATACTCTAGTTCAAAATACCGGAGCAAACGAATCTTTCCAACAAGGCCTAAACTTTGCCGCCGAACTAAACGCAGCAAGGGCAGAAGCAGCATTTCGCAGAGTTATTCAAATAGACCCCAATTTTGCCGAAGCTTACGCTAACCTGGGCAGCATTCTAGCCAATCAAAACAAATTAGCAGAAGCACTGCCCAATTTTCAAACCGCAATTCGCCTTAAACCCAACGTCCCAGAATTTCATTATATGTTAGGACAAGTCCTGTATGCACAAAATAAAATGGGAGATGCAGTAGAGTCGATAAAAAAAGCCAGAGATTTATTCAAAAGCCAAGGCAAAACTCAAGAAGCAAATTCACTAGATCAAGTTATCAAAGACATGGGAAAATAACTCATGTATGGTGCGCACCGTCCACGACAGCCTAATTGACGATTGTCTATCAAAATCTGGTATTGCAGTTTCTCTCAATTCCCTTTTCTTCTATCCCAAACTTCTCCAATCCCATAAAAAACTGCAATACCCCCAAAACTAAATAAAAAATCTTCAATACTAGCAGTACGATTCGGTAAAATCGCTTGCAGTGTCTCTTCCGCAGCAGTAAACACAGTAAAAATTGCTGGTCCGAAAGGAATTGGATAATTCAACAAACGTATCATTTTCTTTCCCGTCGCTCGATGGCACAAAAAAGAGGCAATACCGTACAAAATAAAGTGTCCAAGTTTGTCATAAGGCGGATGAGCCAGAGGAAAGTTAACTAATTTTCCCATATCTGCTATCAGCATGATACTGAGAATAATTAAAAAGTAGATAACAGAGCTAACAATCCAGAATTTTTTTGATAACTTCATCTGATTCTTTTTTCCAATATGGACAATAGACAAACTGGACACATCTGGTTTTTTTTCAAATATATTTGTAGGGGCGAAGCACCTGACGGTAGTAAATCTCTGGTTCTCACTAATAAATTGTCTACCGTCAGGTGCTTCGCCCTTCCACTCTACGAGATTTTTGGACTGAATTCCTGTAAAATAAAGATATAAATTTATTTGTGCATCAACCACAACAACCTTAACTATATGAATACAGTATCACCTTACGGCTCTTGGAAATCTCCCATTACTTCAGATTTAATTGTTTCTGGAACTGTTGGACTTGGACAAATTGCGATCGACGGTGATGATATTTACTGGATAGAAGGAAGACCCTCGGAAGCGGGCAGAAGCGTCATCGTGCGGCGTACTCCCGACGGTAAAATAACCGACGTAACACCCCCTCCTTTTAATGTTCGTACTCGCGCTCATGAATACGGTGGCTCTTCCTTTGTTGTTGCTGGCGGTGTTGTCTATTTTTCACATTTTGCCGACCAACGTATTTATTGTCAAGCATTAGATTCTCAACCAAAACCTCTGACACCTGCTGCTAGTTGTCGCTACGCAGATGTAATTGTTGACAAGCAAAGAAATCGCTTGATTTGCGTGCGCGAAGACCATGCAGGTGAGGGCGAAGCTGTCAATACTATTGTTAGCATTAATTTGGCGGACGGCGCAGATATTCAAATCTTAACTCAGGGTGATGATTTTTATGCTTCGCCCAGTTTGAGTCCTGACGGTTCTCAACTGTGCTGGATTAGTTGGAACCATCCAAATATGCCGTGGGATGGTACAGAATTGTGGGTAGGAGAAATTAATGCTGATGGTTATTTAGGCAACAAACAGTTAGTGGCTGGTGGATTAGAAGAGTCTATTTTTCAACCGGAATGGTCACTTGATGGAGTTTTATATTTTGTTTCCGACAAGTCTAACTGGTGGAATCTTTATAGAACCCCCCTCAATCCCCCCTTGCTAAGAGGAGAGGCTGGAATAGAACCTCTGTGCGAAATGGCGGCTGAATTCGGTCTTCCTCAGTGGGTTTTTGGAATGTCTACCTACGCCGTTGTCTCGAAAAGCAAAATTATTTGCACCTACACTCAGCAAGGCAAGTGGCATTTAGCGAGTCTTGATTTGATCGCAAAGAAGTTGACAACAATTGAGACGCCTTACACTGATATTTCGTCTGTAAAAGCACGGGGAGAAACGGTTGTTTTTCTGGCAGGTTCGCCGACAGAATCTACGGCTATTGTACAACTAAATTTGGCAACAAGTCAACGAGAAGTATTGCGCCGATCGAGCGATTTAAGCATCGAATCTGGTTATCTTTCAGTACCGGAACCGATCGCCTTTCCGACAGAAAACGGTTTGACCGCTTTCGGGTTCTTCTACCCCCCAAAAAACCAAGACTTCGCTGCACCTGCGGGTGAAAAACCGCCACTTGTCGTCAAAAGCCACGGCGGCCCAACTGCTGCTACTTCTAGCAGCCTGAGTTTGAAAATTCAATATTGGACGAGTCGCGGTTTTGCTGTCCTTGATGTCAACTACGGCGGTAGCACTGGTTACGGCCGAGAATATAGAAAAAGACTGCAAGATAGTTGGGGAATTGTGGATGTTGATGACTGCGCTAATGGTGCTAAATATTTAGCTCAAAAGGGTTTAGTTGACGGTAACAGAATGGCGATCGCCGGAGGCAGTGCAGGGGGATACACAACTCTGTGCGCTCTAACTTTCCGCGATGTTTTTAAGGCTGGTGCGAGCTATTATGGAGTTAGCGATTTGGAGGCTCTAGCAACGGATACTCACAAGTTTGAGTCGCGCTATCTGGATGGATTGATTGGGCCTTATCCTGAACGAAAAGACTTGTATGTAGCTCGATCGCCTATTCATTCCGCCGAACGTTTATCTTGTCCGGTTATCTTCTTTCAAGGATTAGAAGATAAAGTCGTGCCGCCGAATCAAGCCCAGATGATGGTAGAAATATTGAAAGCTAAAGGTTTGCCGGTTGCTTACGTTGCTTATGAAGGAGAACAGCACGGTTTTCGCCGCGCTGAAAATATTAAGAGAACCCTTGATGGTGAATTCTATTTCTATTCGCGGGTGTTCAATTTTGAGTTAGCTGAATCGGTGGAGGAAGTGCCGATTTACAATCTTTAGCACAAATTAAGTTTGCAGTTGCGTTTGTTTGCCCTCAAACGCAACTGCAATCATCAGCATCATTTGCCAATATAAAATGTGATGTAGTTCACATTTTTTGCTGTTTTCTATCACAAGTTTTTGCTGTTTATTGTCACAGCTTTTAAGGGAATATACTTACAGAGTATAAGAGTGCGATCGCCCTCTGTTACCGCAGAAACGCTCGATCGCCCGATCGTCGAGTTGAGAGTCTATCTCTATGCAAACTCCTGTCAACCTGATTCCATCTGCTTTGGGCGAGCTGTTTGCCCAAGTAAATCACAATGGCTATATCACTTTAGCCGATCGATACGGTTTGCTGGCGGCTATTTTTGATGAGACTTTGACTGAGGAAGAGAAACGCTCGATCAATCGCCTCCTGCGCTCTATCTGTCGTGGCAGGATAAAATTGGTTAACGAACTATCTACGATCAGATAGCTATAAATAACTTTTCTTAACCGTAATTTTAAAAATCTTAATAATCAAAAAAAAGTCCCAATTGTTTCGTAACTGGGACTTCGGAGGAAAAACTTTTTATTTTTTATAAAGTTTGTAGTGAGGACTTTAGTCTTCGGATTTATGAAGACTAAAGTCCTCACTACAAACCATTTTTATTGTTAAGGTTTGACGCGGGAGTTGTAGCAGTAGGGTGCGCGATGCGCACCTTACATCTAGAAGTTTTGCGTAAGTTCCAACAAGTTTAACGTGCAGGTATAGCTGTAGCGAACTGCAACTTGCTCAAACTTTCTTCAGGGGGAAAATCCATCTGATAGGTGAGTGCTGAAGGAATCCCCACCACACAGCAAGGGAAATTATTGCCGAGTTTCCTGATTAGGCGGTGTTTAGCAGAATTGCAACCCAAGAAAAGTAAATTTGCAGCCTCGGATTCTACGACGTTTCTCAGTTCTGTCGCAACCTGCCCGATGCGCAAATGAGCTTTGAATAAACCGCGCCATTCCTGGGCTAAACAGCGCGCTTCCCACAGCAACTTATCTGCTACTTCGTAATCATTGTTCTTACAGAAAATTGCTCGGAAATAAGGCGGATCGATCCAAGTTGTCCGCTGAGATACCGATTGGATTTCGGCCGTCAGTAAACCGATCGCAGACGCTGCACAATTCAGCGCGGATATTTCGTCTAAATCTGAGATTTCTGGCTTTGCAGCCAAGGAATTTCCCACACCAGAATTATCAGTATCTTCGACGTAACTGTTGGGCGGTTCATCGAGGACGTAGACGACTTGAACCGTAACTTCTTTCGTTGTTACTAAACGAGTTTGATGGGCAATCCAAAGGGTCATATCCAGTGCTATTTGACTTTTCGGAGAACTGTTATAACCCACAATGAAGTTGATAGCTTTTGCCGCCTTTGTAGATTTTGATTTCTTAGGAATCGGCACTTTTGGCTCTGGCAGCAAAATCATTTCTTCCGCTAAGTTTTGGTGTCCCAATGCACTTTCAAAACGAGCTAAAATTGTTTTGAGATTCACAGGCTTGACCTCTCTTAAGTGAATTGTTTTGTCTATTTTTGGAGCGTTATTCGTCTTGAGTAAAGTAGCGATCGAGAAAATTCAAAGCGTAGTTGCGAAGTTCGTAATACTCCTGAGATTCTCGCAACTGCTGACGATCGCGCGGATGCGAAAAAGGCACTGCCAAAATCTCCCCTATCGTGGCGGCTGGGCCGTTTGTCATCAACACAATGCGATCGGACATATAGATAGCTTCGTCCACATCGTGGGTAATCATCATTACAGCTTGTTTGTGATCTTCCCAGATATCCAGCACCTGTTTCTGCAACTTGCCGCGAGTCAGAGCATCCAAGGCTCCAAACGGTTCGTCCATTAATAACATCTTCGGGCGAAGTGCCAAGGCTCGCGCAATCCCAACCCGCTGTTTCATGCCCCCTGAAATTTGATCGGGATATTTATCCGCTGCTGCTGTTAAGTTTACCATTGCTAGGTGTTCGTTGACAAGGCTAATCTTCTCAGCGCGGTTCAAATCTTGCAAAACTTCATCAACTGCTAGCCGAATATTTTCTCGCACCGTCAGCCAAGGTAGCAATCCGTAGTGCTGAAATACCATCATGCGATCGGCTCCCGGTTTGCGAATTTCTTTGCCTTGAAGTGTCACTATTCCCGAACTCTGTTTTTCCAAACCTGCGACTATTTTCAGCAGCGTTGATTTGCCACAACCCGAGTGACCGATTACTGAAATAAATTCGTCCTCTTCAATACTTAAGTTGATATTTTCTAAAATGCTAGATTCACTGCCGTCACCATTTTTATAGGATTTGAATAAGTTGTCAATTTGCAGAAAGTTAGATTTGTTGTTGACTTGCTCGTTGGCTTGGGTAGATGTAGAAGTAAATTGAGTCATCGTATTCTCCTAAAAAGTAGTAAAGTGTTAATTTTAATTTATTGTGCGTAAGCGGTAAGGTGCTGGACGTATAACCTAATTATGTAGTGCGCCATAAGCACCCTACTCAGGATTCTGCCTTAGCTTCTGCGTCTTGGAGTCTAGAGATTAAGACTGAAAGAAAGATTGAGGGCGATTGGCTCTAATTTCAAAACTATTCAAATAACCTACCGGATCGCTTGGATCAAATGCCTTTTTGTCGATGAAAAGTTCCGCAGGTTCTACTTTGTAATCCTCCTGGGGACAATCGATCGCCATTTCGGCAACAATCTTGCGGTAAAGGTCGGTTCTCCAAGCTTTTTTAGCTAATTCATCTGCATTTTTTGGCACCTCCTTAATCTGTCCCCAACGGGCGGCTTGAGTCATCAACCAAATACTCTGAGACTGCCACAGAAACGTTGAATGATTTCCCGGTATTTGAGGCAAATTCTTAGGAATATCATAGAAAATAGTTGTATCTTCTGCTATTATAGTGCGGTCTTTATCGTCAAAGCCACCATAATTGTATTCCCCAACTATTCCCGGCCGCGTAAATTTGTCGATCGCCCCTTTTTTCGGTCTTGCCCCCGTAAACGATCGCTCTGTCAGCAACAATGCTATTTCATCGCGATTTTCTGGCTTGCTGCAATACTGGCAAGCTTCTACCATTGCCTTAACCAGCGAGTAATAAGTCTTCGGGTTTTCGTCAATGAATGATTGCATTACTCCCAAAACGCGATCGGGATGTCCCTGCCAAATTTCCTTGCCTTGTGCGAAGGTAAACCCGATACCCAAATTACCTTTAATTGCCCGCGTATTCCAAGGTTCTGCCACCATGTAAGCCTGCATCGCCCCGATTCTCATATTCGTTACCATTTGAGGCGGCGGCACAATAATTACCCGAAATTCTTTGAACGGATCGACACCGGCAGCGGCGGATATATAACGCACAAAGTATTCGTAAATAGCAGAACTTAGTACAACTGCCCAAACTTTATTTTCTACTGGTTGACTTTCAAAAAAACCTCTAAATTGTTTGCCAAATTCTTCTAAATTGCCGTTGTATTCGTGCCACGGGCGCAAACCAAAATCCCACATCGCTTTGCTCATCGTCATCGCGTTACCGTGGCGGTGAATTGTCATTGCCGCGCACATGGGTGCGTGGCCCGCTCCTTCAGCCCCAATACGGGCGTTTGTGACTGCGCCAGATACGACTGGGGAAGCGTCGAGGCGGCCGAAAATCAGGCCGTCGCGGGAAGTTGCCCAGCTTGCTTCGCGGTTCAGTTTGACATTTAAACCATATTTGCGGAAAAAGCCTTTTTTCCAGGCGATCGCAAATGGTGCACAATCGTTAACGGGGACGTATCCTATGGTTAAATTTGGTTTTTCTAAGGTTTGAGAATCGACGATCGGCTTTACCGCTTCCGCTTCTTCAGTGAGTCCTTTTGCCGATCGATCCGCGCTAATTGCACAAGAAGATAAAGCCATTCCCGCCGCCGCCGCTCCCATCCCTTGCAAAAAATCTCGGCGGTTCCATTCATTTGAAAACGTGTTGCTCATATACAGTTGATAGTTGACAGTTAATAGTTGACAGTTGATAGTTGTAGGGTGCGTCGCCATCAACCATCACAAATAAAAATCGACCATCGATGAGCGACGCACCCTACAGTTGACAGTTGATAGTTAACTATCCACCATCAAAAGCCCTAAGCTAATGACTAATGACTAATAACTAATGACTCTCGATCGGTCGATGTGTTACCAATTCTTGAATTTTGCCAACCGCCGCGTCGAGCAACAATCCAGTCAAACCAATTACAAACACCGCTAAAAATACCGAACTCAGATTCAAACGACTCCACTCATCCCACACAAAAAAGCCAATTCCCACACCGCCTGTAAGCATTTCCACCGCCACAATCACCAGCCAAGCAATCCCCAAACTAATCCGCAAACCTGTAAAAATGTATGGCAAACTCGCAGGCAAAATTATCTTGGTAATCCGCCTCCAGCTCGACATTTCCAACACTCGCGCCACATCCAGATAATCCTTGGAAACGCTAGAAACTCCCAAAGCTGTATTGATCATTGTCGGCCACAAAGACGTAATAAATATCACAAAAATTGCCGACGGATCTGCTAAATTAAAAATCGATAGAGCGATCGGCAACCAAGCTAGTGGCGACACCGGTTTGAAGATTTGAATCACCGGATTCAGCACCATCATTGCTGTTTTCGACATCCCGATCAGAAATCCCACCGGAATCGCCACTGCTGCACCTAACAAAAATCCTAACAATACCCTGCGCAAACTCGCTAGCAACAGCCAGCCAATGCCTAAATCTCCCGGCCCGCGCTGGTAAAATGGATGCAATATGTAATCTAAATTAGCAATTAACGCCTGATATGGAGTGGGAATCAAATCGCTTTTGAAGCTGGCAACAATCCACCACAGGCCAATAATTCCCAAAAAACCAGCCGCCGGCAACAATACACTATCTCTGATAACAGCGGGTTTTGCTCGTTTCCATGCTGCAACTCCGGCAACTGCGATCGCCGATAAATTAAGTTGAATTGACATTTTAATCTCCTTCAGAGTCAGGGGCGGTACAAGAATCTTGAACAATACCAACCGGAGACACTGATGAAGCCAAACTATCTATTAAAGACAAGTTGACTCTTCAGTCTCTTCTCAATGCCTGCGAAGTTAGCTGACGGGCTAGGACTGAGAGATGTCCTTCTCTAGAGATTTCAGAATCAAAAATTACACTCAAATTTAGGAATTTTTAACTTTGGTCTTTAATCCTCTAGAAATTCGCCCCGAAAATTGGTTCCTCCGCTCCAGCGACACGCTAGTCTTTGCAACTTGTGCGATCGCGCAGTGCTGGATTAGGCTTGACTTTGACAGCCAATTTAACTTAAATTATCACGAGCGTCTAATCTTGTCAATAGCTTTTGAGGAGTAGCTATTGCAAAACTTACCTAAAAAGTGGTTTAACGCCCTACTTATATCGGTAACTCTTTCTTCAGCGCACCTACACATAATAGATGTTCTGCGTAAGTCGTGTATTGGCGATTTTCGATTTTGGTATTACCAACCAATTTTTCTGCCTTCTTCCCTCTTGCTTCTTCCTGCTTCTTTCTTCCTTCTAAGTCGTGTATTGGGACAATCTGGAATCGACAAATCGAGAGAGATTCGGCACAGGGAAAAAATCACATCAAAACTATTTCTTTTGGCACTGTCCCGATCGCCCGAAGTTTGGTATGGCGATCGGAACAGGGCTCCACTACAATGAAGCATGGGCAATATCCGCCAAAATCCACCCCCATGCAGACATTATGGACTACAGCCAAGTGCTCGCCGACAAAACCGATACTATCGTCAAAAACTGGATTGAAGCAGTACGCTTGGATCGGAAAATTGAAACCGCTGACGCCTTACCGTACTCAGCAATCAAAAATCACATACCTCACCTGCTGGCGGCGATGGCCACAGTGCTTTCCCAATATCAAAACAGCGACATAAAAGTAATAATTGAAGCCAGTTTTGATCACGGATTTCTGCGAGCTGAACAAGGTTATGATGCCGCAGAAGTAGCCAGGGAATATCATTTATTACGTCAAGTAATCTTCTCCCACTTAGAAGCAGAATTGCTAGCAGGAACCACCGCAGACTTATTCAGAGCTTTTCGGCTCATAGATGCCGTAGTAGACGAAGCAGTTGCCCAGTGTTTCGATAGCTACGTCGCTCAGAGGCTGCGGGAACTTCAACAAATCCAAACTCAGTTAAAACTCACAAATCAAGAACTAAATCGCCTCGTCAGCGTCCATCAAGAAAATGTCTATCATTTAGCTCACGAACTCAAAACTCCCCTCAACTCAATTATCGGTTATTCCGAACTGTTTTTGCGCCGAGAAAAATGGCAATCCGAAATCAAAGATACCCTCCCCGGCATAGAACACATTGAGCGAGTCTTGCGCAACGGGAGACAGTTGCTGCGCCTGATTAACGACGCACTAGAACTTTCTCGCGCCGACAGTGGAAAAATTAAACTTCACCTGCGGCAAACTAATGTACAATCTGTAATTAACACCGTAGTAGAAATGATGCAGCCACTGGCTGATGCTAAAGGATTAAAGCTCGCTGTTACCAGCGACTGCGCCCCAAAACAAGTAGTCGCCGACTCTCAGCGGCTGCAACAAATTGTGACCAACCTGTTGAGCAATGCCATTCGCTATACAGAATCTGGTAGCATCGAATTAAGTTGCCACCATGCTGGAGAAGCAAATTGGGCGATCGCAATTACAGATACTGGCATTGGCATCGCCCCCGAAGATACCAACCGCATCTTTGACCCCTTCTTTCAAGCAGGAGAAGCCGGCAAACAGCACTTTTCCCCTGAAAGCACCGGCCTGGGATTAGCAATAGTATCGCGGCTCGTTACACTGCTGCAAGGCAAAATAGAGCTAGTATCACAAATAGGAGTCGGCTCAACTTTTACCGTCATTCTCCCCCTAGAAGTCAAAGTTCTTCAACCAGTAAGCTAAAGATTAAGTTCAAATTTCCACATCCCAAAATCCTATGCCCGCAGCCAACATTAGCCCTTCCACAACCGCCTTTCCCCTCACCGCCGTAGTCGGGCAAGAAGCAATCAAATTAGCCCTGCTCTTAGCAGCAGTCGATCCCGGACTGGGAGGAGTTGCGATCGCAGGCCGCCGCGGCACAGCCAAATCAGTAATGGCCCGCGCCTTGCACTCCCTATTGCCACCAATTGAAATTGTTAAAGACTCTTTTTGCAATGCCGAACCTGATGAAAATCTGGCAGAACAGGCATCCTCTATATTAGAAGAAAATGGGCAGAATGCTCACGCCACTGATACTGACTCCTCAAATACAGAAATAATCCCCACACCATTCATTCAAATTCCTTTAGGCGTCACCGAAGACAGACTCTTAGGTTCCGTCGATGTCGAACAATCCGTAAGATTTGGCGAAACAGTATTTCAACCCGGGCTATTGGCCCAAGCAAATCGAGGCGTACTTTATGTTGACGAAATTAACCTCCTCGACGACAATATTTCCAACCAATTGCTCACAGTATTAACCGAAGGACGCAACCAAATAGAGCGCGAAGGCATCAGCTTTCAACACCCCTGCAAACCTCTATTCATCGCCACCTACAACCCCGAAGAAGGGCCGCTCAGAGAACATTTGCTCGATCGCATCGCGATCGTACTTTCAGCCGACGCAGCACTCGAACTAGAACAAAGAGTCTACGCAGTAGAACAAGCTTTATCCTACTCCAGCTCCCCCCAACAATTTCTCAATCAATACGCCGAAGACACCGACAACCTCAAAACCCAAATCATCCTCGCCAGAGAATGGCTCAAAGATGTCACCATTCAACGCGAACAAATTGCCTACCTAGTAGAAGAATCCATCCGAGGCGCAGTTCAAGGACACCGCGCCGAAATATTCGCAGTCCGCGTCGCCCGCGCCTGCGCAGCCATCGAGGGACGCACAGAAGTTAACGCCGAAGACTTGCGCCGCGCCGTAGAATTAGTCATCGTACCTCGCGCCACCGTCATCCAATCTCCCCCAGACGAAAACTCTCCTCCTCCCCCGCCGCCGCCACCACCCCAAAAGCAGTCAGAACAAGAACAAGACGAACCAGAAAACGAGCAAGAAGACGAAGAAAATCAAGAGGATGAAGACAACCCAGAACCTCAAACAGAACCAGAACAAGATACCATTCCCGAAGAATTTCTGTTTGACCCCGAAGGCGTAATTCTCGACCCCAGCGTGCTTCTATTCGCCCAACAATCCGCCAACAAACAAGGCAAATCCGGCAGCCGAACCACTATTTTCTCCGAAGATAGAGGCCGTTACGTCAAGCCAATATTGCCCAAAGGCCCCGTCCGCCGCATCGCCGTTGATGCCACTCTCAGAGCCGCCGCACCTTACCAGAAAGCCCGCCGCCTCAAGAATTCAGATCAGGAAGCAACCGCCAATCGAGAGAAGCGTGTATTTGTCGAACAGGGAGACATTCGGGCGAAGCGCTTGGCCAGAAAAGCTGGAGCTTTAGTCGTATTTGTCGTGGATGCTTCCGGTTCGATGGCCCTGAATCGGATGCAGTCGGCGAAAGGTGCGGTGATGCAGTTACTCACGGAAGCTTATCAAAGTCGCGACCAAGTTGCTCTGATTCCCTTTCGCGGAGAACAAGCAGAAGTCTTGCTACCGCCCACTCGCTCGATAGCCTTGGCCCGCAAGCGTTTGGAAACCTTGCCCTGCGGCGGCGGTTCGCCCCTGGCGCACGGTTTGACTCAAGCCGTGCGCGTCGGAGTCAATGCGCGCCTGTCTGGAGATATTGGGCAAGTTGCGATTGTCGCCATTACTGACGGACGCGGTAATATTCCTTTGGCTCGTTCTTTGGGCGAACCGATTTTAGATGGCGAAAAGCCGGATATTAAGAAGGAATTGTTAGAAATTGCTGCTAAAATTCGCGGTTTGGGAATGCAGTTGCTGGTGATTGATACTGAGAGTAAATTTATTTCGACTGGCTTTGCGAAGGAGTTGGCCAAGACTTCGGGCGGGAAATACTATCACTTGCCGAAAGCTACCGAACAGTCGATCGCAGCCATGACTAAAAATGCTCTGCGCGACGCGATCGGCTAAAATCCTGATACCCGCATTGATCTGCGGTTAAGAAGTCTAATTTTTAACTCTGACTCTCCGGCGACTCACCACCAGCGAACCCGCAACTAAACCCAACCCTACCACGGTCGAAGGCTCAGGAATTTTCACTGGCAAAGGCACGCGGCTGACCGTTCCTGGACTCGGGCTTAGAGAAATTGTACCTTGGGGAGGTTGACCGATTTGAGCCAGCAGCAAATTTTCTGAACCCTGCGCGACATTAGCTGCAAGGGCAGCTTGATTGCCGGAAATAACGGCGGCCGCAGCCAAGCAAATTCCGGCTGTAAGTGGAAATAATTTGCGATCAAAGAAGGTTGGCATTAGAGATTACCTGTTTAGCATTTTGTCGATCGAACTCGCTCGATAGTTATTTTTTTGAGCATTCGCTGTCTCAGCTACCTTAACAACCAGCCCAACCCATTTCAGATTTGAGATTACTAGCTTTTGCTGTCCCTAGTTTCAACTCACATCCCAAATCGAAAACCCCCAATCAACTACGGCCCCTGCCTCAATCATAGACTCTGCAATCTCAAATCGTAAATCCGAAATCCAAGATTGATTGACCTCAGCCATCTGCAATTTGATCGACTTTAACTTCGCCTTTTACCGCAGATAGCCCCGACCACTAAGTGCAATGGGGCGATTTCGTCCCAACACAACAGTTACACGGCACTGACTTACTGATACGCAGTTTATCGTAAACAATCAATTCCTGCTTTGAAGTGATCTCATCCCCATTCTTTATCAAATCTTTAAACTATTCCCGATTTTGTCAACAGAGCATAAAGCTGTCAAAATAGAAGTAGCAACTCTCAGCCAAAATTAGGTAAATCCTCGTGAGTAACACTAGCAATTTCCGCGAAGCCGTGCGCGAGGCCAAAAACCAAGCACTGGTAGGCCCCAACGTCATCGCCAACGCCCTCCCCTTCGTGGGCGGCGGGCTCGTCTTAACTGCGGTCGGCGCCTACGGCGGCCTCGGAGTGATTCGCAACTACCCGGCAATCTTCTTTCCGACATTCATCGCCGCGATCGTCCTAGAATTAATTCTGTTCTTCGTCGCTCGCGGTGCCGCCGAACAAGGCAACAAAAATACCGCTTTGCCCCTCCTGGCTACCTACAGCTTGCTTTCCGGCTACACCCTCAGCGGATTAATCTCTGTAGCCCTCAGAAGCGAAGGCGTAGGTATTTCCGGCATCGGTTTTGCAGCCTTGGGCTGTGGCATTACCTTCATCGCCGCCCGCCAAATTGGCTCCAACTTGTCGGAAACAGACGGCATGGCACTCACCAAAACTATCAGTTTGGGTGTCATTGCTTTGTTAGTCGTCGTTGGCGGTCAATTTCTGCTATCTCTATTCGGCGTTTACACTCCAACTTGGTTGGAAATTGGCATTTCTGGCATCGGCGTATTTATATTTGCTGGTGCTGCAATTGTTGATTTTTACATATTACCCCGCAGCTATCGCGACGATCAGTATTTACCCGCTGCTTTGTCGATGTACTTGACTTACATCAATTTGTTCATCTTCATTTTGCGTCTGATGATTGCTCTCAACGGCCGCGACTAATTGAAATTTTACCTTAAAAACAACCGCAGATCGAAATCGATCTGCGGTTGTTTATGGTCTTGAGAGTAGTGTCCGCTCAAATATGCACTCATCCGCGTTCATCTGCGTTGAAAAATCTTTCTTCGTATTTGTGCAACAACAAGTCAGCGGGAAGCTAAGATTAACATCACACCACAAAACTAGGAGAACTAACAGTGGAAGTTCTAGACATCAAACACAACATCGAAACATTGTGCGACCGCCTGGGTAAAACTCAGGACTATCTTTGACATCCCCGCACTATCGGCAAAAATCGAAGATTTAGAACAAATCGCCGCTCAACCAGCATTTTGGGATGACCAAAATCAAGCTCAGGAAACTCTCCAAGAACTTAACGACTTCAAATCTCACTTAGACCAATACCACGGCTGGCAAACGAGCTTAGAAGATGCTAGAGCTATCTTAGAATTGCTAGAGTTAGATGCAGACGAATCCCTATTTCAAGAAGCAACATCCAGTCTTTCTCAGTTAAGTCGCGAGCTCGATTCCTGGGAACTACAACAGTTGCTGTCCGGGCCATACGATCAAAGTGGCGCTGTTTTGACCATTAACGCCGGCGCTGGCGGTACAGACGCTCAAGATTGGACGGAAATGCTGATGCGGATGTACACGCGCTGGGGAGAAAGTCAAGGTTATAAAGTGCATTTAACCGAAATCTCTGAAGGAGAGGAAGCGGGTGTTAAATCCGTAACTTTGGAAATTGCCGGTCGCTATGCTTACGGTTATTTGCGATCGGAAAAAGGCACTCACCGCTTGGTCAGAATTTCGCCTTTTAACGCTAACGACAAGCGTCAAACCAGTTTTGCCGGTGTCGAAGTCATGCCAATTCTCGATCGATCCGTCAAGTTGGACATCCCAGAAAAGGATCTAGAAATCACCACTTCCCGCGCAGGCGGCAAGGGCGGGCAAAATGTTAACAAGGTAGAAACGGCCGTGCGCATCGTTCACCTTCCCACCGGTTTAGCAGTGCGCTGTACCGAAGAACGCAGTCAGTTGCAAAATAAGGAAAAAGCTCTGACATTGCTCAAATCTAGGCTGTTGGTGATTGCGAAAGAGCAGCGGGCCTCGGAAATTGCCGAAATTCGTGGCGACATCGTAGAGGCGGCTTGGGGCCAGCAAATTCGGAATTACGTGTTTCACCCCTATCAAATGGTCAAGGATGTGCGGACTGGAGTGGAAACAACTGCGATCCTAGATGTGATGAATGGCGAATTAGACCCGTTTATTCAAGCTTATCTGCGACAGGAAAATCAGTTGGTCACCCAAACCTCTTAAACCCGTACCCGCAATCCAAGGGGTTCGCAATCTGAGGACTGAAGTCCTCACTACGAACCAATTTGATGGTATGATTTTGAGGTTTTGGGCGATCGCACGGCGAAAACCTTGATATGATAAAACTCGATCTGACAAACACTAAGGAGAAAGAATGACCCAAGTTGTAATCGGCGAAAACGAAGGGATTGAGTCAGCCCTACGACGGTTCAAGCGACAAGTTTCCAAAGCAGGGATTTTCCCCGACATGAGAAAGCACCGCCACTTTGAAACCCCGTTGGAAAAGCAAAAGCGCAAAGCAATTGCCAGAAGAACTAAAAGACGCTTCCACCGCAACAACAAACCCTAGAATTAGGGGCAAATTGATTCGGCAGATACAATTCCTTGGGCTTCTAATACCGCAGCGACTCGGAGAATCACCGCTTCGCTGTAGGGAGCACCAATGATTTGTACCCCCAAAGGCAAAGCGCCGGGCACGCTAAGAACGGGCACGCAAAGAATGGGCAAGCCTATAAATGATAGAGGTTGGGTAAACAGTCCGAGATTGGGACGCACTAAGATTTCTTGTCCGGCGATTACCATTTTCTCGACGCCAATTAAAGGGGCCGCAATCGGGGTGGCGGGTGCGAGAATAATATCTGTTTGTTGGAAGATTTCCCGAATTCGATCGCGATACCACTGTCTGAATCTCTGCGCTTGCAAGTACCAAGCCGCCGGGATCAGAGCTCCGGCTAAAAAACGATCGCGCGTCGCCGGATCGAAGTCTTGAGGGCGCGATCGCAAATTGTCTAAATGCAAGGAAGCCCCTTCGCAGGCGGTAATGATGAATGCAGCAGCCCGCGCGCGATCGGATTCCGGTATGCTGACAGTTCCAAGCCCCCCAATTTTCGGGGGGTTTGTTGTTGTTGCTACTGTCTCCTTACCATACTTTAGGACATTTGTCAAGGCTTGGGCAACTATTTCCACAGCCTCCAATGCTTCCGGTTGAGTTCCTGTCGCGAAATACCCGTCAGCCACCGCAATTCGCAATCCTTCGATGCCTTGATTTAACTGTGGCGAACAAAGTTCTGGCGGACGTTTGGTGCAAACCGGATCATCCGCATCAGGCCCTTGCATGATATCGTACAGCAGCGCGATGTCTCTGATCGATCGCCCAAACGGCCCCACACAATCCAAACTGCTCGAAAACAAACAAGTGCCGGCCCTTGACAAACGACCGTAAGTAGGCTTAAAACCAAAAACACCGCACAAAGCAGCCGGTACGCGGATGGAACCGTTAGTATCCGAGCCCAAAGTAACGGGTACCAAACCCGCAGCCACCGCCGCAGCCGAACCGCCACTCGAACCGCCGGCGATGCGTGTAGTATCGCGGGGATTGCGCGTGGGCCCGTAGTGGCTGTTTTCAGTGACGAAACCGTAGGCATACTCATCCATGTTCAGAGTACCTACAAGCACCGCACCCGCTTGTCGCAGTCGAGCTACCCCCGCCGCGTCGCGGGTTGCGGTCGGGTTGTCAGCGTTAATTTTTGAGCCTGCTAGGGTAGTAATTCCGCCGATGTCGAAGAGGTTTTTGACGGCGAAGGGTACACCTGCTAGCGGGCCTGGGTTTTCGTTATTTGCGATCGCATGATCTATTTTTTCGGCATCCGCAAGCGCGCGATCGGCCATGACATTAGTAAAACAGTTAAAAGCTCGATCGGCAACAGCAATCCGTTCCAAAGCAGCACTAACCGCCGCAGTAGCCGTAATCTTACCACTTTTAACCGCCGCTGCCGTAGCAACCGCATCAGCCTTATCCAAAAAAACATCTGCATTCATTTGCGCTTAAAAATTTAAGGTTCAAACACCGGTGCAGCTTCTACTTCTGGGGGTAAAGGGAATTCAGTCACGAGTTGGGCGATCGCCACT
>ENA-OFDP01000300-OFDP01000300.1-metagenomes-genome-assembly--contig:-NODE-300-length-22865-cov-2.891670_pt1 | contig 22865 bp, 17 predicted proteins | sample MGYA00153389_OFDP01 | MGnify analysis MGYA00153389 | reverse complement strand
AATTGCGCGACATCGTATTCGTCAAGGTCACGCAGCGTGCCGTCCGCAAAGTGGCACTTTCAGTATTTCGCCATCTACACGCGCTGTCGCTGCGCTTTCATCTGGACCGGCAAACGGGTGGCGTGACACGGGACATCGAACGCGGCTCTCGTGGTATTTCCACCCTGATGTCGTTCATGCTGTTCTCGGTGATCCCCATCATTCTCGAGATCACGCTGGTGACGATTCTGCTGGCGAAAAAATTTGATATCTGGTTTGTCGTTATCACGCTCTCGGCAATTTTGTTTTACATCGTTACAACGATCGGTATCACCGAGTGGCGCACCGCGCACCGTCGGCAAATGAACGAGATGGACTCAAAGGCCAATACCAAGTCGATTGATTCATTGCTTAACTATGAGACTGTCAAGTATTTTGGGAACGAAGAGTACGAAGCCGGTCGTTACGATAAGAACCTGCAAAGCTATGAGGCGGCGGCGACCAAAAGTGAAACCTCCCTCGGGCTACTGAACGTTGCACAGAGTTTTGTCATTGCCACCGCTGTCACACTGTTGATGTGGCGTGCGTCTGACGGCGTTGTCAAGGGCCAACTTACGCTGGGCGATCTGGTGATGGTAAATGCGCTGCTGATTCAGCTATATATTCCGCTCAATTTTCTGGGTGTGATGTATCGCGAGATCAAGCAGGCGTTAACCGACATGGAAAAAATGTTTCGCTTGTTGGGCGAGAATAGGGAGATCGCAGACAAGCCGGATGCAAAGCCACTCGACGTACGCGGCGCGACGGTGAAATTCGACAAAGTCAATTTTGGCTATGACGCCAAACGGCAAATTCTCTTTGATGTGAGTTTTGAAGTCCCCGCCGGGCACACCGTTGCGGTGGTTGGTTCCAGCGGCGCCGGCAAATCCACGTTATCGCGTTTGCTATTCCGGTTTTATGACATTAACAGCGGCAGTATTAGTATCGACGGCCAGGATATTCGCGACGTCACGCAATCCAGCGTGCGTGCGAGTCTGGGAATTGTTCCGCAAGACACGGTTTTGTTCAACGACACCATTCGTTACAACATTGGCTACGGTCGCACGGGTGCAAGCGAAGCCGAAATCGAAGATGCCGCACGCCGTGCGCATGTAAGTGGATTCATCGAGCGCCTCCCCGACAAATGGCAAGCGATGGTGGGTGAGCGTGGGCTGAAACTTTCCGGCGGTGAAAAACAGCGCGTTGCTATTGCGCGCACCCTACTTAAAAACCCGGCAATCATGATTTTTGATGAGGCCACATCAGCACTGGATTCGGCAACCGAGAAATCGATTCAGGCCGAGCTGCGCGATATAGCGAAAGATCGCACCACGCTGGTGATCGCGCACCGACTCTCAACGATCATCGACGCCGATCAGATACTCGTCATGGATCATGGGCGCATTGTGGAGCGTGGCAATTTTCGCGAATTGATTGAGCAGAAAGGGAAGTTTGCGGAGATGTGGCGCTTACAGCAGCAGGAAGAGGCGACGGCAACTTAGCGCATTACGGCATCTGGGTAATTTGCGACGGAAATAACATGAAACACCAGTTTCCGCGAGCCTTCTGGCGCATAAACGCGGATTCAAGTACGAGTCCCGACACGCGGCGGGCATCCAAATACTACCTCACTTGGCGTTCTGAATCCGAGGCATTTGCGCGGCGTGTGGTTGTATTTGTTCTCGATTTTTCCCACGGCCGCTGATGTCAAATTGTCCAACGTCATCCCCTTTGGAAGGTCGCGGCGAAGCATGCCAATCTGGTTCTCATTGGTGCCGCGCTGGTTCGGTGCGTACGCGTCGCATACGAACGCTTTGCTTCCCAGGATTTCCCCGGTCGCGCGAAACTCGCTGCCACGATCCGTGGTGACACTCATGAACGCAATGCCATTGCCGTCCAGTCGTCGTTTCATCGTCCTCGCCGTCGGAATAGCTTCAGCGCCTTTGAGCAGTGCCAAATTCATGTAGAGGCTTTGTCTTTCACAGATCACCAGAAGACGCTGTTTGTCTTTTTTCTTGCCGATCATTGTGTCGGCTTCCCAGTTGCCAATTTGATGGCGCATCGACACATCGGGGTCGCGCTCTTGTATCGGTCGCGCACTGCCGTTCCATGGACGCCGCGCTGGGCGTTTCAGGTTTCGCCGTGTGCGTGCCATCGGTAGCAAGTCTTCCCAGCCGTGGCGTTTTGTCGCCGCGTAGATTGCCTGGAAGCTGATCAGCGTGGCGCTCTGCAGAAACACGCGCCGTCCGCAGATCTGCTCCGGGGTCCAGCCTTTCTCTAACGACGCCTTTACGCCCCGCCACTCAGCAAGCGGTTTACCAACAACGTTGGCTGCACTGAGTGCGCTCGCCACTATCCGCGCTTGCTGACCGCGATGCGCACAATACTCGCCAGCGCTATTCGCGCCGCGCAACAGCTCGTCGTAGATGCTTGACCGGTGCCTACGCAACTGGTTCGCAATATCGGCAACACGAAGTTTCGCGACGGTGCCGGCATGAATAAGGTAACGTTCGTCCAAGGTGAGGGCTGTGCCACTCATAGCGGTATCCTTTCGTGTCAGAAGCAAAAGGGTACCGCGGTTCAGTTCCTCACCCCCTAATCATCTACCCTGAGTTGTCGGGACTCGTGCTTGAATCCGCGTTTTTGGCCTGAAGAGCGCACCCTTGCTTGACTTTGTGCTTGTAATTAAGGATTCTCGGTTCATGTCCACCTATCTGCAGGCGTTAGCCAGTTATCTGCCGAAGCTGATTGTCGAGCGTGCCAACGATGGACGCTTGGGAGGCAGCGAACCGGTCGCGGAGCAATTTCAAGCCGCGCTGCTGTTTGCCGATGTCTCCGGATTCACCAAGCTCACCGAGCGCCTCGCGGCGCAGGGGCCGGCTGGCACCGAGCATCTCACGCAGATACTTAATCTCTACTTCGGCCGCATCATCGATATCGTCGAATACTGGGGTGGGGATGTCGTCAAGTTCGCGGGCGACGCGCTGATTGCGTTGTGGCCCGTTACACCCACGCAGGATGGCAGTTGTGACGCCATTGCCGTCGTCACAAAACGCGCCACCACTTGCGCGCTGGAATTGCAGCGTGAACTGCATAATTATGAAGTCGGTGATGACCTGCGACTGTCGATGAAAATTTCCATCGGGTCGGGCGACGTGAGTTGTTCCCATCTGGGTGGTGTTTACGACCGCTGGGAATTTCTCGTCGCGGGCCCACCACTGGAGCAAGTCGGTATCGCCAATGGGTTGGCGTCGCCGGGCGACGTGGTGGTTTCGCCATCGGCCAAGGAATGTATCGGTGACGGTATCGCTGCCGAGGCACTCGCCGACGGCGCGTTTCGGGTTAAGGGGCCGTTCGCGTCAAGCGCACCGAAAGCGAATGGCCTCGATGTCCTGCCCGTTGCGGCAGCGACACTTAGACGCTACATTCCCGGCGCGATTCGCACGCGTCTCGACGCCAACCAGACCGATTGGCTGGGCGAGCAGCGACGCCTGTCGGTGATCTTCATGAATCTGCCGACGTTCAATGCCGACACGCCAGTGGCTGACGCTGACCGCGCAATGAAGGCCTTGCAAATGGCGCTGTATCGCTTCGAGGGCAGCATTAACAAGATCAGCGTCGATGACAAGGGCGCCTCGCTCATTGCGGTGCTGGGCCTGCCGCCGCTGGGCCATGTAGACGATCCCGAACGCGCGGTGCGCGCCGCCACCGCCATGCGTCAGGGGCTTACCGCCGCGGGCCATGAGTGCGCAATCGGCATCACCACCGGTTTGGCGTTTTGCGGCTCCATCGGCAACGCGCGGCGGCGTGAATATACCGTCATGGGCAACATCGTTAACCTTGCCGCGCGCTTGATGCAGGCAGCGAAGGCACCTGGGCACGGCGGATTGTTATGCGATGAACCAACCTGGACGGCCGCACACCGCCGCCTTGATTTCGAAACCCTGCCACCCATTCAGGTTAAGGGCCGAGCGGCAGCGGTGGCGATTTTTCGGCCTGTGGAGACGGAAGAGAACGATGCATCGACGCATAAGGCGGACGTCGACGTTCCGGTGCCGCCGATTGGCCGCGATGCCGAGATGGCCATGCTTTCGGCTCGCCTGCAGTCAGTCAAAAACGGGGGCAAGGGAGGCTGTGTACTTATCAAGGCCGAGCGCGGCATGGGCAAAGCGCGGGCGCTACATGAGTCAACCCGACTGGCGCGCGTTTGCGGCCTGTCGGTGCGCGTAGGCGCGGGCGATTCGATTGACCACCACACGCCGTATCGCGCCTGGCGCAGCGTGTTCGAATCGCATTTTCAAGCGGCACTGACGGGTGACGATCTGACGGCACGGCGCTACGGCGTGCTTGGTGCGCTTCCCGACAATCCACGCTTACTCAAGGCCGCACCGTTGCTTGAGCCGGTACTGTCACTCGGCTGGGAAGACAACGATGAAACGCGCAATCTCGCCGGCGCCGGCCGCGCCGAGCGCACCCGTGAACTACTTAGTGCGATCCTCCTTGACGCTGCGGCAACGCGGCCGCTCGTCATCATCCTCCACGATGTGCAATGGATAGACAGCGCCTCGGCGGCACTGTTAACGCGCCTCGCAGGGCAATCCGCGTCATTGTTGATCGTCGCTTCGTTCACGCCTGAATCCGGGCGTGATACGCCGTGGCTGGATGAGCTTGAACATGCCGGCGCATTGCAACTGCTGGAACTCGCGCCGCTCAACGATGCGGCCATTATTGAAGTCGCCTGCTTTCACCTCGGCCTCAAAACCCTGCCCGATTTGGCCGCGCGCCTGATCGTGGAACGCGCCGAAGGCACACCGCTTTACGCCGAAGAAATCGCCTTGGCACTTCGCGACGACGGCTTGCTAAAGATCGACGGCGACGTGGCATTGTGGTGTGGCGGCAGCGACCTCGCCGCCATAAAACTGCCCGACACCGTTGAAGGCCTCATCACCGCGCGCATCGACCGGCTCTCGCCAGATGAGCAACTGACCATCAAAGTGGCAAGCGTGATCGGCACCCATTTCGAGAGCAACACGTTGAGCGCGATCCATCCGGTGCACCGTGATCAATCCGCCGTCGAGGGCCATTGCGAGGTATTCGATCACGCGCTGTTGACCAAACGCATGCGGGGCGGGGGTAGCGGAGCAGCAGACGGACAGCTGACTTACCGCTTTCGCAGCGAACTGCTGCTGAAAGTGATCTACAACATGATGCTGTTTTCGCAGCGCCGTGAACTGCACGAGGTGTTGGCTCAAAAGTATGAGCGGGACGGTGTCGCCGCTGCACCTGACATGGCCAACACCATGGCCTATCACTGGCATCGCGCAGCCGAGGATCGCACACCGCACCCAAAATGCGCGCAAAAAGCCGTTGAGTATTATCGGCAGTCTGGGCGCACCGCAGCTGCTGCAGCAGCGACTGGCGAGGCTGAGAAAGCATTTCGTAATGCCTTGAACCTGTTGACGCAATGTCCTGAGGGCCCCGAGAAAACCAGCGTGCAAATAGAGCTGCAACTGGGCTTGGGCGCGATGCTGATGGCGACCAACGGCTGGGCCGATAGCAGTGTCGGCGAAGTCTTTGCCAGTGCCCGCGCGCTGTGCCTTGCGTCAGGACGGGCGGACCTGCTGTTTCGCACTGTGCGCGGCCAGTGGCAGGTGGCGGTCGGCGAGGCCGAGTACGAACGTGCGCGCGATTCGGCGACCGACATGCTGGGAATCGCGACCCGTGCCAACGATACCTCATTGAAAAGCGAAGCGCTGCGCGCGCTCGGCACCACCAATTTCTGGAGCGCGAGATTCATGGAAGCGCGCGAACAACTGTACGCGGCACTTGCCTTGCAGCCATCAGTAAAGGGAACCGAAGTCAGCCTGGTGCAGGACACCGAGGTCGCCGCGCGCGGGATTCTCGCCTGGGCAAATGCGTTTGTTGGCGATGTTGAAGGTGCCAGGAAAGAAGCCGCAAGCGCCATTGCGTTGGCTGATGCCGGGCTACCGCCTTTCACGCGCGCTTTTGCTTATGGCGCCGCCATGTGGACGGCACTTTATCTGAATGACCCTACGGCGGCGAGCCACGCGGCGGTGATCGCGCGCGATCTGTCGCTGGAGCGTGGGTTCGATTATCTTGCCGTCGCCGGTCGCGTCGTACACGGCTGGGCTCGGGCGGCGGGCGGCGACGCGGGTGGCGTTCAGGAAACGGCTTCGGCAATAAGTGACTGGCGAAAAGCCGGCCGCAGCATCGGCGTGCCCGCCTTCCTGCTCGTTCAAGTAAGAGCCGAGCTGGCCGCAGGTGATGTACAGGCCGCCCGTAAAACGTTAGCCGATCCGTTTTTGATCTCGCGACTGGCGCGCGAAACATGGCTACAGGCCAACGCGGCACGGTTGCGATTCGAGGTTGAGGAGGCGGCTGGCGGCACTGACGCCGCCGCTACAGCGCTGGCGGAATCTGACCGGCTGGCGCATGAACACGGCGCGCTGATATTTGCGTCGCGGGGGACTTAACTGGACGCGGACTTTACGCAACACCGCTTAAGCGGGATATTTCTCTCGCGTGTATTTGACCGAGGCCGCTACCAACTTTTCAAGTACCTTCATATCGATGTCGGCCAGAGACTTGATGTAGAGGCATGACTGTCCGGTCTTGTGTTTGCCCAAGGCTGCCGTCAGATCCGCAGAGCTAGTAAAGCCTGGCCCGATATAAATCACGAGGTGTTGTTTTCGTGGCGAAAATCCAACCAGGCTGGCATCGCCTTCATGACCACTCTCGTACTTGTAATGGTAGGTGCCGAAACCGACGATGCTGCTGCCCCACATTTTTGGCGGCGACTTGGTGACCTTTTGCATCATCGCAATCAGCGCCTCACAGTCTGCTCGTCGGGCAGGATCAACACCGCTGATGAAAACAATCACGTTGGCATCGGTCGCGGTCGTCTTTGGATCTGCCATGATTTTGCCTTTCGCTTTCTATAAAGAATTCGGGTCAATTTTCACCGAGGCATCGTCGCCAACCACGGTGGTCCACTCGCGAACGCGCCAACGTGTCACAAGGCCGTTGATCACGTAAGGATCATTCGTTGCAAAGTCCACTGCAACCTTGGGCGAATCGCCCTTAAATATCAGGACCGCGCCATCGACCGGATTCGCGAGCGCACCACCTAATATTAATTCACCGCGTAAGTGTGCAGCTTGGGCATGAAGCAAATGCACTTTGCGAAATGCGGTGCGGGCGGTGACGTAGTTGTCGACGACGTCGTACATCAGCAGATAGTGCATGGACTTATCTCCGTGAAGCTTCAGGTTGTTGGCGGTGGCAGACTTTTCATTGTTGCGCTGTCCAGCGGACCCAGCGGTCGCGCCCACCCGCTTTGGCTTGATATAGCGCGCGATCTGCATTCTGCAACATTGTCGCCACGCTGTCTCCAGGGCTTGAGGCGAGGTGTATCCCCAGACTAATTGTCACGCGTGTGGCGGCACGCGATTGCGCGTGAGGGCGATTGAGCGCGCGCACGGCCTCGACGATGCACTCGGCCAGCGCGGTCGCTTGAGCGTCATCCGCCAGCACCGCGACGGCCGCGAATTCTTCTCCACCGTAGCGACACGCGTGCCCGCCAGCGTTAACCACGCATTGGTCGAATACCTGTGCGATGGCCCGCAGGCAGGTGTCACCTTCAGGGTGGCCATAAAGATCGTTGTAGGCTTTGAAATCGTCGATGTCGGCAATCAGCACGGCAAGCACACCGCCGTCGAAGCCGGCACAAAGTTCGGCGATGCGCGTGCCGAACTCCCGCCGATTGGCGATGCCGGTGAGCACATCGGTACGGGCCATCCTGTCGAGGTCGCGGTTCGCCTGGGCTAGCTCGGCCGTGCGCACCTCGACTTCGCGCTGCAGTTCGGCTTTGCGTAAGCGTAAGCCGCGAAAGCGCAACAACGGCACCGATATCAATACCACCAGCAACAGCGTGCCGACGATGGCGCGCACCCACAAGTGCTGATGCCAGGCGGGCTGCATCTCGAAGGCAAACATGGCAGGTTCTGCTTGCCAGTCACCGTGTTGGTGCGCGGCGGCGACTTCGAATTGGTAATTGCCGGGTTTGAGTGAGGCGAAGAATGCCGTACGTCGCGTTCCCACTTCTACCCAATCGGCCTGATCCGGCAACAACCGATATCGAAACCGTACCTGCTTAGGTAATGTTAGTTCGGGCAGGGTGTAATCGATTTCCAGATCGCGCGTGAGAGCGGGCACGACGGACAACGTGCCCAACCGTTGACGATCAGCACGCAGACCATCAATGACGATGCTTGGCAATGCGGGGCGCTTTGGGGCTCCAGCGGCATCGATGCGAATGATGCCGTTGATCGTAGGCAGCCATATACGTCCGTCGCGATCCACCCAGCCGTTTGGCTGCGCACCGCCATTGGTCTCTGCAGTGACGAGCCCATCGCGCTCATCGAGCAGTTCCAGCGGTGGCCTGCATTTGGCGTCGTCCAGACAGCGCAGCAAAGCCGCCTGCGTGGTGCGGATGATGCCCCGATTGGTGCCCACCCAAAGCGCGCCGTCGCTTCCAAGCACCAGTTCGTTGCTGGTGCGGTCTGGAAATCCTTGCTCGGCGCCAACGCGCACGCTGCGCTCACCGTCAAGGATGAGCACGCCATTGGCGCTCGCCCGACCCTTGTCATCGCGCCTCATGCTCGTGATCGGCACATTGATCGGCTTAATTTCATCACGTGTCTTCAGATCCTGATCAATCGACACGATTCGGCCGTTACGTGTGCCGATCATCAATTGGCCATCGGGCGTCTCAAGCATGTTGCTGATGCCGGCTCTAATATCGGGATACGCAGTCTCCACCACACCGTTCTCGCGTACCTCAAGAATTTTTGCCCCCTTTGCCATGAGCAATCGTCCGTCGGCAGTCCGCAGGAACACGCGCGGGATCGGCTCACCGCCTACGGCTGGGGCAAGCCAGGTGATCCGGTCATCGCGCTCGACACGCCCGACGCCGGTAGTACTAGAAACGATGGCGCGGCCGTCGTCCCAGGCATGCATCGCCCAAATCGTATTGAGGCCCTGCGCGTTGCCGGGAATGCGCCGCACCGGTTGATCGTCACGCATTACCGTGAGACCGTTGCCATTGGTGCCGATCCACATGTCGCCGCGTGCGTCTTGATGCACCGTCCAAACCCAGTCACCGGTGAGGCCATCGCGCTTGCGGAGTACACGAAATGGCGCATCCGATAATCGCCCGACGCCGCCACCGGCCATGCCAAACCAGACGTTATCGCTGCGATCCACGTGCAAACTCATGATGCTATCGCTATTGAGGCCGTCCTGCGTGCGCAGCGTTTCGAATTTGCCGTCACGCATGCGCTGCAGCCCGCCACCAGGTGTTGCCAGCCATAACGAGCCATGGCGATCCTCAGCGATCCAGCGTACCGTCGCCAGCGCCAAGCCATCGGCCGGTGTGAATACCCGATGCGACTTGCCATCGAAGCGGATCAAGCCGTTGCGGCCCCCGATCCAGTCCACGCCATTGCGGTCGCGATGCACCATCCAGGCGACACGCTCGGGGAGCGCAAATTCTTTCTCCAGATGCCGCATGCGACCATCCGCCTCGCGCAGATACGTTCCCGATTCCGTGCAGATCCAAAGTCTGCCATCGTCGTCTTCGCGCAGGAACCAGATCGGCCCGCCCAGGCCAAAGCCCGCAGGCTCGGCTTTCAGTGGCGCCGCATTCAACGCGCCTTCTCCCGGATTGATCACAAACACACCGCGCTCACTGCCGACCCAATAGCCGCCTGCTCGGCGCGGCGTAATGGAACGCGCGGTGCCGATGTTTGGCAGGGGATGGACCTGCCAGCGGTGGTCGATACGCCTCGCCACGCCACCTTCGCCTATGACCGCCCAGTCCTGCGTCTTGCCGAATGCGGCCGAGCGTGTGAAGTAATCTGCGCGCTGCTGGTCGGCCGAGACGGCATTGACGAAACGCACGCCATCAAATCGCGACAACCCGATGAGCGTGCCAACCCAGAGGAAACCTGCGGTGTCCTGCGTTAACAAATGTACCGAACCGTGGGCTAGACCGTCGTCGACGCCCCATTGCGTGAGGCGATACTGGTTGAGTGATTTGGTTGGATCGAGTGCGTGCGCGGGTGGCGCCAGCGCGCCGAGGGCCGCAGCAAGTGTCAAGGCAAGAAGTGCAATCCGTTTCACAATCATGCGATGAGCATACATGAGCAATTTGAGGCGCAGCGCTGAGGTATTTCCCGCACGGAAGGAAATATGGCAGCGGGAATTAAAAGTCTAGCACTGGTGCGGCTCGCGGCTTAAAAATGCTCCATAAGCCGCGCCCACTGGACACTTTAGTTATAACAGTTGATCATCACGTTTCAAATTGCATGCGGGCGGGCCGACAAAACCATTGGCCACCCGAGTGAGCCTCGATCAACTCCACCTCTACGCCGTAAAGGACTTTGAGGTTTGCCGCGTTGACCACTTCGCGCGGGCTGCCCAAGGCCAGCACCTTGCCCTCATGCAGCAACAGTGCGCGGTCAGCGCACCGTAACGCCTGGTCCGGGTCGTGTGTACAAAAAAGCACGCTTCGACCGCTCGCTTTCAATCGCAGGATTTCGTTCAACATAAGTGACTGGTTGCCGAAGTCGAGGCTCGCGGTGGGCTCGTCCATAATTAATAACGGCGACGCCTGTGCAAGCGCCCGGGCGATGAGGGCAAGCTGGCGTTCGCCACCACTTATTTGGGTAAACGATTTGTCGGCCAGATGGGCGATGCGCAATTCCTCCAAGGCCCCGTTAGCGGCATCAAAATCCTTGGGCCCGGGAGCAGCGAACAAACCAATATGCGCGGTGCGGCCCATCAGCACCACTTCACGCACTGTGAACGCAAAATAGCTGTTGCCCGCCTGCGGGACATATGCCATCAGTTTTGCGCGCTCCGACGGCGTATGGGCGGCGAGTGATTTTCCGTTCAGTGCGACCAATCCGCCGTGAGCTGGCAGCAGCCCCAGCAGCGTGCGAAACAAAGTTGTCTTGCCGCCGCCGTTTGGCCCGAGCACACACAGGACTTCGCCGCCTTCCACATCGAAATTGATCGCCCGCCCGAGGGTGCGACCGGGATGGCCGAAGGCGAGATTTTGGACACTTAACAGGGGCGACATTAGCCGCGCCTCGCCCGGGAATGGGTCACCGCCAGTAACCACAAAAATAGTGGTGTGCCAATCAGCGCCGTCAACACCCCCGGCGGAATCTCGATCGATGCCATCGTGCGCGCCAACGTATCCACAGCCAGGAGATAACAAGATCCGAGCAGCAATGAAAGCGGCAACATGCGCGCGAACTCAGGGCCGACGAGCAACCTTGCCGCATGTGGAATGAGTAGTCCGATCCAGCCAATGATGCCCGAAATCGCGACCACTGCCGCAGTGATCAGCGTGGCAGAAGCAACGATCACCAGTCGTAGCCGACCTACGTTTACGCCCAGCGCGCGGGCTTCGTCATCAGACAATGAAAGCAGGTTCATTCGCCAGCGCAACAAAAAAATCGGCACCAGCCCGAGCAACACCATTGGAATCGCCACCCATAAATCCGCAGGCGAAATGGAACTCAAACTGCCTAACAGCCAGAACGTGATCGCCGGCAACTGATTGTACGGATCGGCCAAGTACTTCATCAGCGCGATGCCAGAGCCGAACAATGTGCCGACTACTACGCCGGTCAGGATGAGCGCGAGTATGGGATCGTGCCCACGCACGGCGTTGCCGATGAAATACACCACCGCCACCGCCAGCAGACCACCGGCGAACGCGAAACCCTGAATGGCCAGGATCGGCAGCGCCAGAAAAATCGCCAACACCGCGCCGAGTGCCGCACCACTGGAGACACCCAGAATGTCGGGCGACACCAGCGGATTACGGAACATATTCTGGTAAACCGCACCTGCGCCCGAAAGTGCAGCACCGATCAGGATCGCGGCAAGTATGCGCGGGCCGCGGATCTGGAAGATAACGGCGTCATAGGTGGGCGGTAATACGTGTGTACCGCTCGAAAGTTTGGCCCACAACACAGTGAGCAATTCGGCGGGGCTGATTGCGAAACGGCCGACGGAAAACGCGATGGTCGCTAGTGCCAACAGCAGCGCGAGTGCAGCTAGGGTGAGGGTGGGGAGGCGGGTGTGCATTGAGGTGGAGTTTAGTGCACGCGCCTGCAACTCAAGGTTTCCGCATCGCATTCAAATTCGATTTAAACGCAGGGTCAGGCGTTTGGCCCGACGACTCGCCATTGGCATTACGCATTCCACATTACCTTTCCCAAGTCGCGGATGTCATACCCTGCGAGCGTTTTTGCATAACGCAGAAACGCGGTTTTTTGCGTGAATTGCATCAGGGCCTGCCAGGGGGCGTCGAAATAACTCGGGCGTAACACAGCAATGTCCAGTCGCTCCACCGTGAGCGGAATGAAATCGAGGTGGAACTGGCGTGCCACCGCGCGCACCGCCAAGCCAGCGTCAGCGCGTCCATCTAGAATCGCCGAGGCGATGTCCGTCTCGGTCTGCGCGGCCGTTTCAACATATTTAAGCTGATCCGGATGGATGCCTTCCTGGCCGAGTAACTGCAAAAAAAGCAGGTAACTGCCCGCGCCGGGTTGTCGCAAAATCACGCGTACCTTCGATTTCTTCAAGTCCGGAAGCCGGCCTATCTTCAGCGGGTTGCCCGCCGCCACCACCAGCCCCTGTTCGCGCTTGGCCCATTCAAGCAGTACGCAATCTAAATGCGCGAGGCGATCCTTGAAGAGCGCGACATTGCGATCTACCTGCGGCGCACCTGTTGCGCCGGGCGGTGTCGGAATATGCATCGCTGCCGCGCATGCGCTGCCGGTGACCATACGATCAACGCCATCCATGCTGCCGTAGGTCATGGTGGCCAATCCGCAGCGCGACTCGCGCACGGCCCACTCAAGCAATGGGTCGCTGCTGCCAGCAATCACGGCGGGCGCATTGCGCATTGCCGTCAGCGTGGCGCCCGCTGTACTTTGTTTTACCCATTCATCGACGAGTGTTCGCGGAAATAGCAATTTACCCGACACGCGCGAGTGGGGAATCTCGGCCTGGGCGACCATGTCGTAAATCTTGCGTTCCTTCAGTCGGAGATACTCGGCGACCTCCTTGGTGCTCATTAGTGGCCGCATATTGGCACCTTAAAATAATATGCATTGAACGGCATGGATATGCATTCTCTCCATATGCCGTAATTCTTGCAAGTGCGTCTCTACAATGCCGCTCACCGGCGTATTGTCGCGCGCTACAACTTCGGGAGACGAGCATGGATCACGTTTTTTACAAAAATATCGCAGCATTACTTCTCGTTGGCTCGATGTGTGTCATGGGGTTTGCCGATGCCAAAGATGTAAATCCGCCACCCCTGCGTCTTGCGACGACGACCAGCACCGAGAACTCGGGTTTGCTTGCCGCACTGATGCCTGTTTTTGAAAAGAAATACGGCGCCCCGGTACGCGTTATTTCCGTTGGCACCGGGCAAGCGCTGAAACTCGGCGAGCGCGGTGACGTTGACGTGGTGCTGGTGCATGCGCGCGAAGACGAGGACAAATTCGTGGCCGCCGGTTTCGGGGTTAACCGGCGCGATGTCATGTACAACGACTTTATTCTGGTCGGGCCGACCGCCGATCCCGCCGGCATTCGTGGCATGACGCGGGTCGGTGAGGCACTGAAAAAGATTCATGAAACAGGCGCGACTTTTGTTTCTCGTGGCGACGAGTCCGGCACCCACATTATGGAACGCCGTCTCTGGAAGGAAGAGAACATTGTGCCGGTAGCGTCACCCGACGCGCGGCGGTATTTGTCGGCGGGGCAGGGCATGGGCGCGGTGTTGACGATGTCGGGGGCGTTAGGCGCATACACCCTCACCGACCGTGGCACGTTTGTGGCGTATAAGTCACGCATCGGTCTTGATATTCTCGTTTCTGGCGATCCGCGGCTGGCCAATCCCTATGGCATCATCGCGGTAAATCCAAAGCGCCACGCTGATATTAATTTTGCCCGCGCGATGGCGCTCATCGACTGGATCACCTCCGCTGAAGGGCTCAAATTGATCGCGTCATTCAAGGTAAGTGGCGAACAATTGTTTTTCCCGGGCGTGCCGCCTGCTGCCGGCTACAGGAAAGCAGGTTTGCGCAATGGAGCTGGTTGACGCGACGCGGGAAGCGTTTCGTCTGCTGTTGTCGGGCGATGGGACGCTCTGGACGATCGTTTGGATTTCCCTGCGGGTGTCGCTTCTTGCCTTGCTGATTGCGACGCCGCCGGCGGTTGCGCTTGGATTTTTTCTGGCGGTCGCGTCGTTTCCGGGACGGCGTGCGTGCGTGATCGCGCTACAAAGCCTGCTTTCGTTTCCGACCGTCGTCGTCGGGTTGATTCTATTTTTACTGTTTACGCGCCAGGGTCCGCTAGGCAGTTTGCAAATTCTTTACACACAGGAAGCGATGATCGCCGGCCAGGCGGTTATCGCGTTTCCGGTGCTCGCGGCATTTGCGCTATCGGCCGTGCAGGGCGCGGACTTGCGGGTGCGCGAGACCGCGCTGGCGTTAGGTGCGTCGCGCGCGCAGGCGTCGTGGACAACACTCGTCGAAGTGCGATTTGCGGTTGTGGTGGGCGTACTCAGCGGCTTTGGCCGGGTGATTTCCGAAGTAGGTTGCGCGATGATGGTCGGTGGCAACATTGCAGGCATTACGCGCAATATTCCGACGGCCATTTCGCTGGAGACCAGCAAGGGTGATTTTGCACAGGGAATTGCCTTGGGCGTCGTGCTGATGGTGTTCGCGATTGGCGCCAACCTCGCATTGGCGTGGACGCAAGGTCGTGGCGGTCTGGATTGAACGCGCGTGGTCATATTCGCGGGCTGGAACTCTGCCAAGTCGTAAAGACTTTTGGCGGGCGACGTCTGCTCGATATTGAGGCGCGCACATTTCCTGCCGGCGAGTTGCACGTCATCCAGGGAGACAATGGTGCCGGCAAAACCACGCTGCTCAAGATATTGGCTGGGCTACAGCACGCGGACACGCTGGAATTCCGCTTCAACGGTTTGCATTACACGCAGGCGAATTACCCGGATGCGCTGCGACGTGAAATTGTCTACGTGCACCAGCACCCTTATTTATTTTCGACCAGCGTGGCTGCGAATATCGGCTATGGACTGAAACTGCGAAACGTCCCGTTGCAACAGCGCGAGAACGCCATTACCGAGGCGATCCGTTGGGCGGGACTGGTTGATGTTGCTGCCGTCGCGCCGAAGCGTTTGTCAGGTGGCGAAAAACAACGCGTCGCGCTGGCGCGCGCGCTGGTATTGAACGCACCGGTAATGTTGATCGACGAGCCCACCGCCAATCTGGATGCAAAGGCACGTGACCAAGTGCGGGCTTTGTTGGAATCGCTACGAGCGGAAGGGCGAACCGTGTTGGTCGCGACGCACGATCCGGCGTTAATCGCGTTGCCTGGAGCGACCTCCTGGCAGCTAACGGACGGAAAGCTAAGTTGCCTTTCGGCGTGACCCTATTTGCTGGCAAGCATTGTCTGTAATTCGCCCGATTGATACATCTCGCGCATGATGTCTGCGCCGCCGACAAATTCACCATCGACATATAGCTGCGGAATTGTCGGCCAGTTGGCGTATTCCTTGATGCCTTGGCGGATATCCGCATCCTGGAGTACATCAACGGTGAATGGCGCATCGACGCCACAGGCTTTAAGCATCTGCGTGGCCGATGCCGAGAAGCCGCACATCGGGAATTGTGGCGAACCCTTCATGAACAGTACGACGGGGTTGGAAGTAACGGTTTCGCGGATTTTGTCTTGTGCGTCCATGGTGTAACTCCGGTTATCAATCAATGTTTGTCGCCATTTTAACGAATTTGACCACCGGCGACGCGCGGAATTCCCGCCAAGTCATTCACTGATGTGAGGTTCACGAAGCCCGCTTTCAAGAGCAGTTCACGGCAGGCGTTGCTTTGATCGTAGCCGTGTTCGAAAAGCAGCCAGCCACCAGCTTTCAAATGTGGGGGCGCGCCAAACACGATCGCGCGAATCGACGCCAGTCCATCCGGGCTTTTATCGGTCAGGGCAGTTTGCGGCTCGAAGCGCAGGTCGCCCTGCGAGAGATGCACATCATTGCCAGCGACGTAAGGCGGATTGGAGACGATCAAATCGAATTTGCGACCAGCTAGATCCTGATACCAGTTGCTTTCGACGAAATCGACCGCCGCGTTCAAGCGCTGCGCGTTATTTTTTGCAACCAATAAAGCGTCGCAGGAAACATCTGCGGCGACGATCATCATATGTGGACGTTCAAGCGCGAGCGATATCGCGATGGCACCGCTACCGGTACCGAGATCGAGAATACGCGCGCTGACACTAATATTTCTGTGCGTAAAACCAATATCGGCGGGCATCTCAAGCGATATTTGTCCTGAAAGGCACGCCAGTGCTTGTTCTACGATTATTTCAGTCTCCGGGCGAGGGATCAGCGTCGCCGGCGAAACCACAAAGTCGCGACCGTAGAATTCCCTCAAGCCGATCAAGTAGGCAATCGGCTCTCCTGCCGCGCGGCGCGCCAACAGTTGGTTTGCGCGTTGCTCTTGTGTGCCGTCGAGGATGCGGTCGCAATTTGCGATGATGCTGGCGCGCGATACGCCGAGCACATGCGCAAGCAATATTTGCGCTTCGCGTTTTTCAATTGCACACCGCGATAGCAAGTCACCGATATTTGATGCCACAGTAGGCTGCCGACTTGCCGTCAACGCAATCAGGCCGTACTTAACGCAGCCAATTGTTCAGCCTGATGCTCAGCCACGAGCGCGCCGGTCAACTCCGACAAGTCACCATCCATGATGAAGTCGATCTTGTAAAGCGTGAGGTTGATGCGGTGATCCGTCACGCGGCCCTGCGGAAAATTGTAAGTGCGGATACGCTCTGACCTGTCGCCCGAGCCGATAAGCGATTTGCGTTCTGCAGCTTCTTTCGCCTGCTGCTCACGCGTCTGCTTGTCCTTGATGCGCGCGGCCAGCACCCGCCAAGCCTGCTCCTTGTTTTTGTGCTGGCTTCGTCCGTCCTGGCATTCGACGACAATCCCAGTTGGGATGTGCGTGAGCCGAACGGCAGAGTCAGTCTTGTTGATGTGTTGCCCGCCCGCGCCGGAGGCACGAAAGGTATCAACGCGCACTTCGGAGGGATTGATTGCAATCGCCGCAGCGTCATCGGCTTCTGGCATGACGGCGACTGTGGCCGCAGACGTGTGAATACGACCCTGTGTTTCGGTCTCGGGCACGCGCTGTACGCGATGCCCGCCGGATTCAAATTTGAGCCGTGAATAGACGCCGTTGCCGACGATGCGCGCAATAATTTCCTTGTAGCCGCCAACTTCGCCGGGTGACTCTGAGATGATCTCCACCTGCCAGCGATTGCGCTCGGCAAAGCGCGTGTACATGCGAAATAAATCACCCGCAAACAGCGCAGATTCGTCGCCACCCGTTCCCCCTCGAATTTCGAGGAAAGTATTTTTCTCATCATTCGGGTCCTTCGGCAGCAGCAGTTTTTGCAAATCGACTTCGAGTCCGTCAAGCTTCGCCTTGCCCGCCCTAATTTCATCTTCACCGAAAGCGCGCATCTCGGGGTCGGTCGCCATTTCCTCAGCTGCGACGATGTCTTTTTCAATCCCACGATACTCGTTGTAGAGCGCGACGACGGGGGCGATTTCTGCGCTCTCCTTCGTAATCTTTCGGTAGTTGTCCATGTTGTTGACGACGGCAGGATCTTCCAATTGGCGATCAAGCTCTGCCAAGCGCTCTACCAACGAGGCGAGCTTGTTTTTAATAGACTCTTTCATCTTGCTGGTTCTTGGGTGTCGGTTGGGGCTGGGGTCGCCGGAAACAGCTTTTCCAACGCTTCGCTAAGCGCTTCGCGCTCGACGCCATGCGTGCGATTCAATGCCGCCAGCGGGTGGTGAAGAAATTTGTTGGTAAGGCAATGTGCCAGTTGTTCAATGACCTTTGCAGGATCCTCGCCTTTTGCGAGCATGCGCCGGGCGCGGTCTACCTCCGCCTGTCGATACTGATCGACCTTGCCACGCAGTTGCTGAATTACCGGAACCGATGATCGCGCAGCCAGCCAGGCCATAAATTCGTCGGTGCGGATGTCGATAATCCGATCCGCTTCAGCGACAGCGGCTTCGCGTTTTCCACTATTTTGCTGAATGATCTTGCCCAGCGTATCGAGGGTGTACAGGAAAACGTCATCGAGTTCACCGACTTCATGCTCAATATCTCTCGGTACCGCAAGGTCAACCATAAAGATCGGCTTGTGGCGGCGTAGCTTCAGCGCGCTTTCGATCATGCCCTTGCCGATGATGGGCAGCATTGACGCAGTAGAAGTAATAACAACGTCAAACTCATGAATGTGTTCAGGAAGTTGCTGCAGCGAAATGGCAGTGGCATTAAACCGCTGGGCCAGTTCGCGACCACGCTCAATGGAGCGATTGGCAACAACAATCCTCTTTGGCGAATGCCCTGCGAAGTGCGTTGCTGCAAGTTCAATCATCTCCCCGACACCAATGAGCAACAGGCTGGTGTCGCGCAAGTCGCCAAACAATTGTTGCGCAAGCTTGAGTGCCGCCGCCGCCATGCTGACGGAAGTCGCACCGATTTCAGTCTGGGTACGTACTTCTTTGGCAACCTTGAATGTTTCCTGAAACATTCGGTCTAGCGGACCGCCCAGTGTGCCTGCTTCGATGGCAACCTTTGCCGCAAGCTTGACCTGCCCGAGAATCTGCGGCTCGCCCAGTACCATGGAATCGAGACCGCTGGCAACGCGAAAAGCGTGACGGGCGACCTGGGCATCGTTAAGTTGGTAAAGATGCGGTGCGAGGTTAAAGCCTTCGGCGCCGGGCTGTGAGGACAGCCAGGCGCGAACGTGATCGGTAATCGATTGCTCGCTGCTGCGGAGATAGATTTCAGTCCGGTTGCAGGTGGATACCAATGCCACTTCTTCGGCACCCGACTGCAACTTGAGACCCTCAAGTGCGGGCCGCTGCGCCTCCAGTGGAAACACAATCCGCTCACGCACCTCGATGGGTGCGGTGCGATGATTGAATCCGATGGTGAAAAGTGGCATTGTTGGGTTTGCGAAACGTGTCGTGCTGCGCGAAAAAAACTCCATTGAAGGCCAGGAGACGTAAAATTATAACAGTCACGGTTTTACGCCCCGCACAGGTTGGTAGCGACAAATAGACGTTCCATGCAAAATACGTGAGCGCAGACTAGTCGTTTCTCCGTGCCCCATCATCCTGTTTTCGAAATGAATATTGATTAACTTTGGAGAGCTTTATGCAGTTCGAGTTCGTTAAGGCGGCAGCGATTTTTCTACTGGGTGTTGTTGGCGCGTCACTGTCAACGTCCGCAAGTGCGACGTCGCCTGTCACCAGCGCATGCCCCACGATAATTGATTACCGATTTGCTTCGCTGCAGGGCAAACCACAAGATTTGTGCCAATACCGGGGAAAAGTGTTGCTGGTTGTGAATACCGCTAGTTATTGTGGTTACACCGAGCAGTACAAGGGGCTCCAATCGCTTTACGACAAGTACCAGAAGCGTGGTCTCGTTGTACTGGGGTTTCCGGCAAACGATTTCGGCAAGCAGGAACCTGGCTCGAACGCAGAGGTGGCCGATTTTTGTGAACGAACGTTTAAAGTAAAATTTCCCATGCTTGAAAAGACCTCTGTCGTTGAAGGTCAAGCAAATCCGTTTTACGAAGCGTTATTTAAGCGAACCGGCGAAAGACCGAAGTGGAATTTCCACAAATTCCTGATAGGGCGTGACGGCGCCGTCGTTAAGAGCTTTTCAAGCCGTGTGGAACCCGAGTCCAGTGCGTTCGTCGCGGAAGTCGAAACGATGCTACAAGCGAAATAGCGTTTTCTTTACAAAGTGTTAGCGTAAGTGCATCATGTAGATTCTTCACTTTTTAGGCGTCATCGTCAACGCAAAATATGGTCGCCGCCGCCGCAAATACTTTTAGTCCGCTGGGTCGGGCATTGGTGCAGCAGGGCAAACTCATACAGGGTGATGCCAACGCCATTCAGGCTGAAGCCAAAAAAGTCGGCGTCACCTTCATCGAGCAATTAACGGCTTCGAAAAAACTCACGCCCAAGGAAATCGCGCTGTTTGCGGCGCAGACCTTTGGTGTGCCGCTGTTGGATTTGTCTGCTGTAGACCCAGACCAATTGCCGACGACGCTCATAGACTCCAAGCTCGTTGGGTCCAAGCGCGTGCTGCCGTTGCAAAAACGCGGCAATCGACTATTTGTCGCGCTATCCGACCCTACAAACGAGCAACTCCTATCAGAACTCAAGTTTGCCACTGGGTCGACGCTTGAGCCGGTGGTCGTTGAAGAAGACAAACTTGCGCTACTAATCAAGCGTTTCGGCGAGAGTTCCGCGAAAGCACTCGATCAGTTGATGGGCGACGACACTGCGCTCGAGAACATTGACCTTGGTTCAGGGGACGACGTACAGCCGGATGCGGAAGGTGCACCGGAAGAAATCGACGATGCACCAGTCGTAAAATATGTGCAGAAGGTATTGCTCGATGCGATCAATGCTGGCGCCTCGGACATTCATTTCGAGCCATACGAAAAGTATTACCGGATTCGCTACCGCACTGACGGTATTCTTGCCGACGTCGCGCAACCGCCGCTTGCCATCAAGGAAAAAATCGCTTCGCGCATCAAAATCATTTCCAAGATGGATATTTCGGAAAAACGCGTGCCGCAGGATGGGCGGATGAAGTTGCGGTTGTCCGCAACGCGCGCGATTGACTTCCGCGTTTCATCCTTGCCGACGCTGTTTGGTGAAAAGATCTGTATGCGTATTCTCGACCCCTCCAGCGCCACATTGGGTATCGAGGCGTTGGGTTACGAGCCTGAACAAAAGGCCGCTTTGATGCATGCCATCAGCCGTCCCTACGGCATGGTGCTGGTGACCGGTCCAACGGGATCGGGGAAGACGGTTTCGCTATACACCTGTCTGAATATTCTCAATAAACCTGGTATCAATATTTCGACGGCGGAGGACCCGTGCGAGATTAATCTCGCCGGTATAAATCAGGTAAACGTAAACGATAAGGCAGGACTTACCTTTGCCGCCGCGCTGAAAGCGTTTTTGCGTCAGGACCCAGACATCATCATGGTTGGCGAAATTCGCGATATGGACACGGGCGAAATCGCAATTAAAGCCGCGCAGACAGGACATATGGTTTTGTCCACACTGCACACCAACGATGCACCTTCCACACTGACGCGCTTGATGAACATGGGTATTGCGCCGTTCAATATTGCCACTGCCGTCATTCTGATTACCGCCCAGCGCCTGGCAAGAAGGCTCTGTTCTTGCAAGCGACCGATTGAAATTCCACGCGAAGCGTTGCTGAGGGCCGGTTACAAGGAGGCGGAACTGGACGGATCATGGCAGCCGTACGGGCATGTCGGGTGTGACATATGCAAGAATACAGGCTATAAAGGGCGCGTCGGTATCTATGAAGTGATGCCAATTTCCGACGAAATGCAGCGCATCATTATGAAAAATGGCACTGCCATCGATATCGCGGATCAGGCGAAAATTGAGGGCGTTGCAGATTTGCGGCAGTCGGGGTTGCGCAAAGTTAAAGCGGGTTTGACGTCGCTGGAAGAAGTCGAATCGTGTACCAACGAATGACCATAGGCAGATTCGCAGCGCGAGTTGTGGATTTCACGGCCTGGTAAGTTCTATGCAGGTTTGATTAAGGAGTAGCGATGGCTACCACCGCAGCGGGCAAGAAAGACGGAAAAGAAGTAAAGCTTCTCAATTTTTCATGGGAAGGGAAAGACAAGTCAGGAAAACTTGTCAAGGGCGAAATTCGCGCCTCAGGCGAAAATATTGTCACCGCTACGTTGCGTCGGCAGGGGATCACGAACCCAAAGGTGAAAAAGCAGTCAAGGAGTGGCGGAAAAAAGGTTACCGAGAAGGATGTCGCACTTTTTGCGCGGCAGCTTGCCACCATGATGAAAGCGGGCGTGCCGCTGCTGCAGTCTTTCGATATTGTCGCTAAAGGTCACAGCAATCCGTCGGTGACGCGGCTATTGCTCGACATCAAGACGGAAGTTGAAACCGGCAGCAGTTTGGCGCAGGCGTTTCGCAAATATCCCTTGTACTTCGATGCCCTGTTTTGCAATCTTGTCGCTGCGGGCGAACAGGCCGGTATTCTTGACACCCTGCTTGATCGTCTTGCGACCTACAAGGAAAAGATTCTTGCGATTAAAGGCAAGATCAAAAAGGCGTTGTTTTATCCGATTTCGATTATTGTCGTTGCGTTCGTTGTCACTGCCGTAATCATGATCTTTGTCATTCCACAGTTTGAGGAGTTATTCAAAAGCTTCGGCGCCGGTTTGCCTGCACCAACGTTGATCGTCATGCAGATATCGAAAATCTTTACGTCTTACTGGTACCTTATCTTTGGCGGTTTGGGTGGCGGCATTTGGCTCTTTTTCAATACGTGGAGGCGCTCCGAAAAGATGCAGTTCATTATGGACAGGCTTGTGCTGAAAATGCCCGTCTTTGGTGATTTGGTCAAGAAAGCCACTGTTGCCCGCTGGACTCGTACACTTGCCACCATGTTTGCGGCCGGCGTACCACTCGTCGAAGCGCTCGATTCCGTCGCGGGTGCGGCTGGCAATAAAGTTTATTACAACGCAACCAAGAAGATTCAGCAGGAAGTAAGCACGGGTTCCAGCCTGACAGTATCGATGCAAAACAG
>ENA-OFDP01000299-OFDP01000299.1-metagenomes-genome-assembly--contig:-NODE-299-length-22905-cov-5.876149_pt1 | contig 22905 bp, 14 predicted proteins | sample MGYA00153389_OFDP01 | MGnify analysis MGYA00153389 | reverse complement strand
CTTTCAGCTTCAGCCCGCTGCCGTTCCTGTTCGGTGTGGAGGCGTTCGAGTCGAGCTTGCTCGCTCCCCGTCAGCAACAAATTGCCCTGGTTATCCCACCAGCGCAACCACCGCTGTGCTTGATTTTGATAGCTGCCTTCCCATAAGCCTAACTCTATGCCCATGCGGTCGATCGGGTAATGTCCGCGATCGTTCGGTTCCAATCGGTCATAGTGGCCATTCACCCAATTGTAGACTTCCAGTTGGCTGGTTTTAATTGTGTAGATGGCGTAGTAGGGAATGCGGATGATTTGTTCGTATACCCAAAACTTCCCTGGTTTCTGAGTAGTGCCTTCTGGTAAACGAGATAAAGGCGTGTTGTCACGTTCATCAGAGCCATTTCCACTGGCAAACTCGATCGCAATTATTGGCACCATATACTCGCGCCAAATCACGTAGGAGCGACGAATTTCGCCGTCTACCAAGGGCCCAACGTTGGGGACGTAGAACCAGTCAGGCGCTTCGGCACCCTTTTCTGGTGGGTCGGTTTCGCGCCAGTAGATGCCGCAATCTTGCCCGATCGCATATTGTCCGTCGGGGTGAAGCGTTTGCAGCGTGCTTTCTAGGGAGTCGGTGAGCAGGATGCTCTGCGGATGTGCTTGAAAATTATGACAGAACGTGCCGTCAGATTCTGGGAGTTGCGTGTGATCCGGGAAGGCGGGGGGTACCCCTGTCGCACTGAGACTTTGGGTCATGGCTGGTACGCGATCGCAATCGCGATCGGACTGATGCTCTATTACAACAGCATAGGGATTGTCGATTGATTTGTGCAGAGGAAGAAGGTAATAAAAGCAATGATTTTAGCAAAAGAACATCCGGTGGAACCGGGCGTGGTTGCTACTTCTTCCTTACTCATTCAGCTATTGCTCTAAAAAATAGATCGAATGATATCAAATCCGCTCTTCATCGGAATGATCTAAACGGAGGAAACGGCAGTGCCGTTTCTTGCGCAATTGATCGCGGTAGGGAAACGGCACTGCCGTGTCCTCGCTTGTCATTCCGGCGCAGCCGGAATTGATATGACTTACAAAAACCTGGAAAAATGGTGTAATTTCCCACTTTCCCAAATTATTATTTTTGTGCGGTTTCCTGCTTTTTCAAATCTTGTTCCTGCATCTGCAATAACTCTGGAACTGTTACGAACTTGTACCCTTCTTTTCTGAATCGAGCAATAATATCGGGCAAAGCTTGTACAGTTCTGGACCGATTTCCGCCGCCGTCGTGCATCAACACAATGCCGCCGGAATTTGCCTGCCGCATCACGTTGTCCATCAAAGATTTCGTGGCTGCCCGCCAATCTAAAGAATCAGCAGACCACATGATAACTGCATAATTTTTTTTCTGTGCGTAAGCTACCAATCCATTGTTTAAAATTCCTCCCGGCGGGCGGAACATTGATGGTTTGACTCCTGTTACTTCCTCAATTAACGATGACGTACGATCGATCTCGCGAGCAGCACCGTCTTCGTTATATTTAATGTATTGGTGATTCCAAGTGTGGTTTCCGATCGCATGACCGGCCGCCGCGACTTGTTTGCCAAGTTCGGGATAAGTTTGCAGGTATCTTCCTACCCAGAAGAATGTAGCCTTAATATTGTTTTTCTTGAGAATATCCAGGATTTGTGTAGTTGTTTTCGGCCATGGCCCGTCGTCAAATGTCAGGGCGATCGCCTTGTGCTGGGAGTCAAGTTTCGCCTGACGAAGCATTGTACCTTTAAACTGCGACGGTAGGGCTGATTGAAAACGGGTTGCCTGCTGTTGGGCTAGCGCCTGTTCGGAAAACTCAACTCGATGGGCGATCGCCCCTGCAATCCCATTACCATTGGCGATCGGCTTTGGTTTTTGCGACTGGGATACAGCCAAGACTTGGGGCTGCATTGATGCCACTGGTGCACTCGCCCGCAAGTTCATCGGCAACGTCACACCCAACAAAAAACTGCCTACTGCGGCTATAAAAGCAACGATTAATTTTTTTCGCCGCCTCAACAGCCGTTTCATTTTTGTCACGTCATTCTCTCCTTTCACACCTTGCACAGTTAATTGTAGATTTTATGTTGATATTAAGTTAATCCAGTTAAGACCATAATCTTAAATCGGATTGCCCCTAAAAATGCTACTGCAAATAACTGATCGCACGGAAGTCCGTCAGGATAAAAAAATTTAAGACTTGTATACAAGAAATCCTCCTGTCTCCATGAAAACGGGGGATGCTTGAAATTTACCCAAGGGGGACGCTGCTGAAATCCCGTTAATCACACGCTACATTCCTCGGGACTAAGACCCGCGCCCGCGTCCCTACCTGACGCGGCAAGTTGATTTAACCGGATTTGCAACCGTGGCCGATCGCCCAAAGCGCCCCAAAATTAACTTTTCGGGCCGATTCTCTCTTGGTACAAGCCGACAATCCGATCGATCGCTTCGTCAACAGTCAGATTGTCTGTTTGAATTTCCACAGCATCGGCTGCTTTCCGCAAAGGTGCAATCTCGCGGGTGCTATCCTTTTCGTCCCGCAGGGCGATGTCTTGTTCCAACTGTGCCAAGCTAATATTAGCCCGATCGGTTTCTTTAAGTTGTAACAACCGTCGGCGCGCTCGCTCTTGTACCGAAGCTGTCAAAAAAATCTTTAGTTCCGCATCGGGAAACACATTAGTCCCGATATCCCGACCTTCTGCCACAATTCCGCCTTCAGTGCCACAGCGCCGCTGTTCCTCTACCAAAAACTCTCGCACGATTGGAATCGCCGCCATTTCTGAGACGTGGGATGTCACTTCTAAACTGCGAATTGCCTCGGTTACGTCTTCGCCGTTGATCTTCAGGCTCAAAGATGCAGGATCGAGGTTGTATTCCAAATAGCTGGAACTGATTAATTCGGCGATCGCACATTCGTCCGACATCGACGTGTTTGTGTTCAATGCTAGCCAAGTCAGCGCCCGATACATCGCGCCCGTATCCAGATAACACAAGCCCAGAACTTTTGCGGCTTGACGAGTTACCGTCGATTTGCCGGCTCCCGCTGGGCCGTCGATCGCCACAATTGGCCGGCGATTCCTCAGAATTATATTGTCAATCAACCGAGTAGAGCCGACTCTGGCTGCTACAGCTAACAGTCCCGATGTCTCTACAACCTGCAACGGTGTCAAACTGTCGGGATCGACGAGTTCGGCATATTCGAGCTTAATTTCGGATTCTCCAGCGACTTCTGCGCGGGCGACAGCGAGTACGGTTGCTGCTGTTCGGTCGCCTAAAGCAAAAGTTTTTGAGGCTTGTTGCAGCGCGCGGTAGAGTGCGGAGGCTTGCTGTTTTTGCTCTGTTGTTAAATACTGATTTCGAGAACTCATTGCCAGTCCTGATGCTTCGCGGACGATCGGACAAGCGACAATCTCTACAGGCAAGTTAACATCAAAAACCAGCTTGCGGATAATTGCTAGCTGCTGCGCGTCTTTTTGACCGAAATAAGCTTTTGTCGGCTGCACCAAACTTAAAAGTTTGATCACAATTGCCGCGACACCCTGAAAATGACCGGGCCTAGATTTGCCGCACAAAACCGATGTCATCGCCGGCGGCGGCACTACTTGAGTTAAGGATGAAAGGTGAATCTCTATCTGTTTTTGGGCGGTTTTTTCTGTTTCAGGGCGATCGACCGTTTGGTTCCCGAACATTGTTGTTGCTGAGGGAGCAAATATGGCATCAACCCCAGCTTGTTCGCACAGCAGCCGGTCTTGCTCGAAATTCCGGGGATAATCTTGAAAATCTTCTGTTGGCCCAAATTGCAGCGGGTTGACAAAAATGCTGACCAGGACGATCGCATTTTCTTGTCTAGCCCGCTGGATTAAGCTCAAATGTCCGCTATGCAAAGCTCCCATTGTCGGCACTAAACCGATTTGTAAATGCGATGCCGCAGACTTTTGTAAATTTAAGTAGCAGCGAAGTGCTGCAATCGTGGTAAACAAGCGCACGGATTAACTCCTGAAGGCATTCGTCTGTATTGTGCCTTAGAGTAGTGTTCACCGTCCAACAGTTGTTTGCTGCTTCGGTTCGATTACTTCGATTTCGACTCTCGCAACGCCGCTGCTCATCATTCCCAGCACGCTGGCGGCGCCGGCAGATAGGTCAATCAGTCGATCGCCCACAAAGGGCCCGCGATCGTTAATGCGGACGACTACCGATCGGCCGTTATCCAGATTTCTCACCATGACTAGAGTGCCGAAGGGCAAGTGACGGTGGGCCGCAGTTAAAGCATTTTGGTTGAAACGCTCGCCGCTGGCGCTGAGGTTGCCGTCAAATCCTGGGCCGTACCAGGAAGCCCAGCCGCTGAGCCGCACTTGAACTGGGCCCAGAGACAGCACGGGGGCTTCTGGTTGGGGTTGACCTGCTACTTCTTGCAGGGGTGGGGCGTTGCCCAGCAGCCTGCGGAGGCGATTGGTTACTTGCAGGGCATCTCGGCTAAAGTCGCTGGTGGTGTCCGGGAGGATGGTTTCGGCGTTGATGTTTACCAAGTCCTCGCCGTTTGCCTGGATAATGTAGCGATCGCCTTTTTCCCACTTAACGGTAATGCTGTTCGGATCGATGTTGTTGCGGGCTAGCTGGTTGAGTCTTGCTGCTAAGCTGGATGCCCGCCACACTGGATCTGGTTCTTGATTGCTGGATTTGCTGGCAATGTTTCCGGCTTTGGGATTTTCTTTCGTACCCGCTACTTTTAACTGACTGCTAGCACTGGCTTGGCTATCGCCAGTTTTGCCGATTTTGGTGTTTGTTTCTGGACTTGGGTTCAGAAAGGTGATGACTGGAATGTTTCGTACGTAAACTGTCGCTGCTGGTCGCCCGCCCAAGTCGTGGGGCTGGATTTTGACGATCGAGTCTTGGACAATTTCAGCCCTTGCTTGGTACTGTCCGACTTTTTGTGCTTCTACCCCAGTCGCGTTTAACTGAGACGGTTGGGTGGCAATTACTTGCTTGTAAGCCTGAGAGTTTTGCTTGACGACATCTGTTGTTGCTTGTGCGTGACAAGAAGATGCCGTTCCTACCACAGGAACTAACAGGATAGCGAGTAGACCACCAACAAATTTTTCCTTCATACGTCCATTTTTGTGAAAGCCATTGCCAATCGAGATTGGAGGATTAGCCTAATGACTAGGGTTTCAAGGATTTCTCTCTTCTTTCCCTTCGCCATTCCCCCGCAAGTCAAAGCAAAGTATCCGGGTGCATTTTTGCTTTAATGCTTCAGCCCCAAAAAAAATTGGCGGAAGCTTCCCTGATATTTGACAACTCATGCTCGATTCGCAATTTGTGTTTTGTTCACGAACTGCAACAGACTACCACAAACTTTTGCGGTTGGGGATCGCTACGATCGCCATTTTTACCAAATTTTCATCAAATATCCTCAAAAATCGCTCTCAAAAAATGCTTCAATTCCAGTGCTTGCCGCCGTTTCAGCAATTCCAGAAAATTTTACAAAAATTTACAAAAAATTATTGTATTTTGTGGGTGTCGAATAGCTAGTCTAAAAAAAGCTGTTTGTCAACTGTTATGGGCATACACTAAAAACTAGAAATCGATTTGGCGGACTTATGGATTATCGAGAAGCAGGTGTGGATGTTGAGGCGGGCAGAGCTTTTGTCGATCGCATCAAAACTACGGTTAAGAGCACCCACCGATCTGGTGTTTTGGGCGGATTCGGCGGATTTAGCGGGTTTTTTAGCGTCCCGGAGGGTTTAAAAGAGCCGGTGATGGTTTCGGGCACTGACGGTGTTGGGACTAAGTTGAAATTGGCCCACGAGCTCGATCAGCACGACACCGTAGGTATCGACTTGGTGGCGATGTGCGTCAACGACGTGCTCACATCCGGCGCGGAACCGCTATTTTTTCTCGATTATTTGGCGACAGGAAAGTTAAATCCCGAACAGTTAGCTGCTGTGGTGACAGGGATTGCTAACGGTTGCAAGGAAGCGGGCTGTGCTTTGCTCGGAGGGGAAACCGCAGAAATGCCCGGTTTTTACCAAGCGGGTGAGTACGATTTGGCGGGTTTTTGTGTGGGAATTGTCGAAAAGAGTAAATTGTTGGACGGTTCCCAGGTTCAAGTCGGAGATGTAGCCGTGGGGCTGGCAAGTTCGGGCGTTCACAGCAATGGTTTTAGTTTGGTGAGAAAAATTGCAGGCGATTTGGGTTTTGATTGGCATTCTCAACCCGAAAAATTGGGCGGCAAAAGTTTGGGCGAAGTCCTCTTAACTCCCACTACAATTTATGTGAAGCCAGTCCTCGCAGCAATTAACAGCGGTTTAGAAATTCACGGTATGGCGCACATTACTGGTGGCGGTTTGCCGGAGAATTTGCCCCGCTGTTTAGCAGCCAATCAATCTGTCACAATTCAAACTAATAGCTGGCCGAGTTTGCCAATCTTTGACTGGATTGCTGAAGCTGGTCAAGTCGCCGCCGCAGATATGTTCAATACTTTTAATATGGGGATTGGATTTGTCCTGTTGCTCGATCGCCGGGAAGTAGAACAGACCATTAAATGGTTTGAATCTCAAGGAATTGGTGCTTTTGAAATTGGCGAAGTAATTGAGGGGAACGGGGAATTAATAATGAACGCCGATTAATTTTAATTGAATGAAGTAAAAAAAAACGCCTTTTTTTTTCGGCCTAAAAGCTTGACTTTCAGCATTTAATAAAGTATCATTAAATAATGGGAGTGGTGGCAAAATTAAAATTAATGTTACCACTCCCACTATTTAAAATATACCACAAGAAGTCGAGCCAAGTCAATAGGTAATCCTGCTTTTTAAAGGCGAATTTTTTAACAAGATTTTCAGAAAGCGCGATCGATATAATAAGTAAGTAGGGTGCGTCGCTCCCAGATTTTCGATGATAATTACAGATTGTTGATGGCGACGCACCCTACAGTATCTACAATAAAGACAACCTAAAGGAGGTAATACTATGTTGACAAGCGATCTCAAAGCTCTACTTGACCAACAAGCACTCCAACGCCAAGATTCCGAATGCCGCTATATTACCGATCGCGTTAACTGGGAGCAATATGAAACCTTGCTCGCCAGAAATGGGGATAGCTTGGCATATCGAGTCACCTATTTAGATGGCGTCTTAGAAATTATCTCACCTTCCCGTCGCCATGAAATCAGAAAAACGCGGATTGGAGACCTTTTAGAAATCTACTTTTTAGAAGCAGATATCGACTATTTTCCCTTTGGTTCTACCACCCTGCGACAAGAGGAAAAAAGAGGTGGTACGGAACCCGATGAAGCTTACTGCATTGGTACAGACAAAGAATTTCCCGATTTGGCAATTGAGGTTGTTGTTACCAGTGGTGGCCTGAATAAATTGGAAGTTTACAGAAGGTTAAATGTTAAAGAGGTTTGGTTTTGGCAAAATGAACGTTTTAGCCTCTACTACCTACGAGAAGAAATCCCAGTTCAATTTGTCCAAACCTGCGGTTATGAGCAAATCGATCGCAGTGAAATTCTGCCTAACTTAGATATAGAATTGTTGGCGGAATATGTCCGATATCCCAATTCCCTCGCAGCAGTTAAGGAATTTCGACAACGACTGATTTCTGGTTAAAAATTATACCAAGAGATGGTCAGATAATTAAACATGATCGATGACAAATTACGACAACAAATTTCAGAAATAGCTAGTAAATTGAATTTTAGCTGAAAGGAGATGAAATAATGTTAGATTTGTATGATTTGCTAGGAAAAATCAAGCAAAGATCGTCTTTATACTTGGGAAAGCAATCGCTTAGTCATCTCCATGTTTTCTTAGATGGCTATACCTTTGCCCGCCGTCAACTGGGTATTCCTGTAACAGAACAAGAAACAAAGTTTGAAGAGTTTCAAGAATGGATAGAGAATCGATTTAACCAAGTAGATACTCAATCTTGGAGTCGGATTATTCTTTTTTATGCTGAGGATGAAGCAGATGCACTGAAGCGCTTTTTTGATTTATTTGAAGAATTCTTGAATAGTGAACAGTTACCAAAAATTGATGAAACAAATAATTCCGAAATGTCTGATGAGTTGAGTATTGTAGGTGTAAATGGTTGAGTCTCATATTGATAGGGATGGGAGATGAGCGATCGCAATGCACGGAAAATAAGGGCGATCGCCCTTTTAGTTATTTGGGGAAAGGGGTCATACTTACAATATCAGAGGCCCAAAACAAATACGCTAAAAAAGCATACTGTTTTCCTGTTTCTAGTCGATTAGCCCATTCAACCATTCCTTCTAAATCCATTGACACCTGACCCTGAAAATCTGAAGTGGGTAAAACCCTCTCATGTAAAGCCTTTAGAGCTTCGATTGCAGCCACTAAATTTGGAGGCTTTTCATAATCGGAAGGTAACAATTCAATGAAATAATTTCCTATTTCTACCTCTCTATCTAGCACTAACTGTAAGGCTTCATTCATAGGAGCAACTAGACGCTGAATGTACTGTTGAAGTTCTTTTTTTCCTTGCTCATCTAAATCTGGAAGTCTTGCAAAATCTCGAATATGGGCTGCAAACAACGATAACTGGGAAACCGATGCTATTAACTTATTCGTTACTTCTAAACGTGGCTGCGTCCAAGTCGTCAAGCCTAATTCTGTCAAAGCATCTGGAGGAATAAGATGGGGAGCTAAATTCCACCACTTCAATTCAAGCTGTTCGTCATTTGATAACAGAACAGTTAGGGAAATGCGCCATGCCGTAGCATTCAAAGACTTACCCTTGACCAAGGGTATAATGACAACCAAAGGCCAATTTAAGTCAATCACATGGTGTCGTAAATCCTTGTTTTTAACTTCCAAAAATACCTGATGAATTACCGTCAGTACGCTTTCCAATGAGTTATACACATCTATGGGATTTTCCCCATCAATTTTTATCCACAGTCCCCGTTCTTCTCCCCAAAGCGTGTCTTCAGATACAATCTGAAACCGTAGGCTTTCAGACGAAATATTTCGTAACTCTTTTTTGAGATTGTTTCTAATTCTTTTTTTAGTATTATCAAATCGATTGGCAGATTCCTGTCCGGCATTCTGTAAGCGTAAATCAGGCTGAGATGTAAACAAATACCAGAGATTCCATACACGCCTATAGACTACCTGTTCTTCACTATCCAAAGACTCCAATTCATTGTTATTTATAAATTGAGTGAGCAACTGTCTGAATTCCTTTTGGAGCTTGGGCAAAACTTTGATTGTATTAAATAGATTGAAATTGGATATGCGAATCAAATCAGCTTTGATTCCATACTGTTCTGCGTTTTTGATTATTGAGTTTCTGCTGGCCTCATTCTTCTGTTCAGGCTTCAATCCTTTTCCCAGAACTGGGTTTAATGCCATTGCATGAATGGCTTGGTCAAAAAAGTTAGAAAGAGTGTTGGTGTAAGTTCCAAAATCAGTTAAAAAAGGCTTGTATAATTTGAGGAACAAACTTCGGCTAACAACGGGTTTAGCCTCTTGATCACGTGAATCAGAAGCATTTTGACTAGTTGAATCAGAAGCATCTTGACTAGGTGAATCCGAGCCTAGTTCATCAACAAAACCCCACTCATCAACAGCGCAATGCGGAAGTAGGGGTTTGTTGCGTAAAATATGCTGACAATAATCCCATCTTTCTGCGTTAATTGATTTCCCAATTAACGGAACGTTCTTTGAGTGACGGAAGTATACTTCTAAACCCTGTTCTAGTTGTTTAATTTCTAGGAGTACAGTCTGTCTGAGGTTGAAAATTAAATGAGTATATTCCTGCCAAGTTTTAGGTCTAAAAGGTTGTAGCGCCAATCCTCTAAATGTTGAATTGACTGAGAGCAGCCACGCAATTGGAAGATAAGACTTGGAAATACCTGTTTTTTGAGTGTCATCGAATGGGATTTCACCTGACCAAACCCTGTGGCCGTAACCTTGACAAGCATACAGTTCTCGATCGGGCAGCAGTTTTCTTAATAGTCCGCATCGCTGCACTGCTTCTTCATGCAAGCGATTTTCAGTAGCTTCGACTTCCGGTTCACTTTCAGATTGAGAGCCATGTTGTTGCTGGATATCAACAATAAAGTGAGCCGTAAGTTTTTGTTCATCATCTTCCAATACTACTGTTTGTGTTTCTTGCCGAAAGCGATTTATAAGTCTAGAGCGATTCGTCTCCAGCCAAGAACTAAAGCCGTCTTGATATCCGCAAGACATCCCTAGCATTAAATCACCTAATATCTCGATGGGGAGCAAATCAATTGCTCGGTCAATCTCATAATTAGAAAGCCATTCTGCCAGAGGCCAGAAAACTCCCAAATGTCCTATCCAAAAAATTGTTTCCGCCATACCAGACCAATCCACATCAGATGAGGGTGCTGTAGGTTTTTGAGTCCGACTTGACAACCATGTTTCAGCACGTACAAACACCTGCTTTTTGTCCGTCTGACGAGCTTGAAAGGCTTCTATTCGCTGCCGTCCTTCTGGAGGAATTGTGTGTCCTAAGTTGCTTAACCATAATCTCCCCCAGCCAGGAGTAGCATCTGCAAGATCGCAATCTAATACGAACAGAAAACCAGTTCCTACCTCTTGATATATTTCTGCAAGCAGTTGTTTATTGGCTTCAGCGTATTCATTAATACCTAGCCAAATTAATGCCCTTGTCACTCCTACTATTGCAGTCCACTGTTGTGGCTGATATGAGGCAAGAGAGTTTAGTAAAGATTCAATTTCAAATCGATGACGGGAGAAGGCGTAAAGGAGAAAATTTTCAACATCCCGTTCAAAGATGAATGGCAAACAGACACTAGCACTTTCCGACCAGGGTGAAAATGTTGAATCGATTAGAATGTCTGCAAGTATTGCTGAACGTATAGGATGCAACCCTTGTATCAGGGAACCATCCGCACTAAGCCTAAGCAAATACTCTTTTTCAAACAGTTCAAAAGTTCTCTTTGGCGCAGTTAAAGCTAAATGTTTGACAAGGGGTTTAATCTGCAACTGAGATTGAAAGGCTGACGCTACAGAAGCCAATCTCAGAAGTTCAATTTCTGCATCACTTAACTTTCCTGTCCTGACTTCCTCCTCAAGTTGTCTTACTTGCAGCAAGAGTCTTTCTCGAAGAGAATTTCCCTGAGTCACCAGATAGACAAATTCCATGAGGGGGCCTTCACCACCAAATTTGTTCCAGGCATCCTCAAAAGTCAAGAACTCTGCTGGAAGTTTCTTACTTGCAAGAGATTGATAGATTTCCTGCGCCTCAATTCGATTGAAGGTCAGTTCGACTCCAGAAAACTGAATTTCAGCACCGGAAATACTGGCTCGACGAAAATCTTCTTCGCGAACTGTGACTAAAACTCGAATGTTTTTATGAGTAGATAATTCCTTGACTAACTCAGTCCAACCAATATCGTTGGGTGAAACATCCAAGTAAACGGCAATTGGTATACCAATAGCGTTAGCCTGACCTGCTATAGCCGTCGCAATACTAAGAGCGTGTTCTCTACTATCAATTAATTGAACTTTAAATCGCCATTGGTCTGGAAAGAACTCGTGAAGATAGCGAAATGCTAAAGTAGTCTTACCTTGACCAGAAGCCCCGTGGATAATAACGACTCTATTTTCTTCAAATTTTTTAGCTAGTTCTTTTAACTTTTTATGACGCAAGACATCAACTTCACCCAGAATATGCTCGTAACGAGCTGAAATCCCGCGATAAAACTCATCGGATAACTCATCTTTTACTTTGGCATCAATCTCTTGCTCTTCTAGAGGAACGATGGTGGTAAACCACTCTTTGTGATGGGCTGCTCGTTCAGCTAGAAACTGTCCGACTTTGTTAATCCTATCAACCAGATCACGCTGACTTATCTTGATCTTATTCTCAGCACAGATATACAGCCAGGATTGTAATGTTTGAAACGCAGATTCTGGATCTATACCCGTTAAAGTCTCTTTAATAAACCTATAAACACTCTCTGTTAGTGTGGCTTCTTTTACAGGAATTAACTGTATTTTAGCCAAGAGGCTATCTGCTTCTACCTCGGACAAAAATCCGTAATCGCTGAGCTTTCTGGCTACAGTTTTTCGTTTATTATGATTTCCCCCACAAGCTTGGTGCAATTCCGGACCTATTTCTCCGAAACTGGCGATACTTATTTTCAAGTGGGGGTTCGTCTTCAGCAGTTTGGCTACTCTGTAAAAGAAAGAATCGCTTTTTTCAGGCTTAAAAGAGGAAAGCGCCATATCCTTACTATGCGCTTTGACCTGTACTACTTCCACAAGATTTTTATTAGCCTCAAAAATAGCTAGGTCTTCTTTACCTTCAGGCTGAAAAGTAAAGTTCGCCCTGTCATTGGATTCAAGTAGGCGAGAAAGTGTGTATAAAGCTTGAAGTCGATAGCCGCGATATGCAGGCGTAGCGTCAGATTGCGAGGATACGGACATCTGTATTGTTTGAAAATGCGAAAAGGAAAGACATTGTACAATCTTGTTTGATTATAGTCGATCGCGCGATCGAGAGTAAAACTGACTAAAAAGGAATATACTCAACAGCATTGTATAGAGAAATTGCCACTTACAACAACCCCTTAGCTCGCATTTTCACGAAAAATGGTGAAGGCGAAAGCAGAGATTTTTCCTGTTGTACCTGCTCCCATTCTGCACGAATCTCCTGCTCAATTTCAGCTTGAAAATCGAAGTAATAAGCCATCGCTGCATGAGCCTCCGACTGCATCAAATAAGGATGCTGGCGGCACATTTCTTCCACTGACCAACCGTAGGCTAGATAATCCGTCACAATGTGAACAACTCGCACGCGGGGTATCCGCTGCAACCGTGCGGGTTGACCCGCTACTTTCTCGATATGAGGATAAATTATTGATAGCATAATGATACCCCAAACTAAAATCGCTCAATAGTTAAGTTGAAACAGAAACCACATTGTACAATCTTGTTTGATTATAGCCTAAGAAATTAGGAGACGGCATTGCCGTGTCCCTACAATATTATTTTGGAGTAGGGAGACGGCATGGCCTTGGACTCTATCCTGACGGTGCAACCTGAATTGATATCATTCACTATCCACTTCCCCTACATAAACCGATCGCGCCTCCTATCAATTTTTGCCAACGCAGCACCAAAAACATCCGCCAGAATACTGATAATCCGATACAACGCCACCGCACTCAGAATTATACCCGTAGAATAGCGATCGGACAGCAGGGCGATCGCCGTTGCTTCAAATACTCCCATTCCCCCCGGCGCACCAGGGACAACTAAACCGACAACGAAAGCAAAACAAAAAGCACCGAATAAGTTCGGAATATCGCTAAAGTTCACCGGAGTTAAAGCCGTTACAGTTAGCAAAAAACCGCTCCCCCGCAATCCGATAAAACACATTTGTCCGATTAACGGCACTAAAGGATAGCGTTTAATTGGCAAATTAATTTGGCGGCGGGACTTGACACTCGATGTTGTTTTTGCTAGATTGGAGCTAGACTCTAAACGCAAAATCAGTCGATCGCCCGCAACCTCCTCAGCCTTTGCATTTTCCCCCTTCTTCTCTAACTTCAACTTCTCTACAAATAGGACGATCGGATTTAAAATTCGCGGATGAATCGCCGTCAAAATAGCAGCACAACCCACAAGCCGCAAAAACCAATTAATTTTATCAAAACACACCAAGCCAATCAAAACGCCTGCCGAAGCCATCAACAGCGGTTCTAACAACACGCTGAGAGTCGCAACTTTCGGCGAAAGACCAGCTTTTTTGGCTTCCAAGATTCGACCCCAAAAATGCCAAATATTCCCCGGTAAATACTTGGCAATATTAGTTTTGAGAAAAACTTGAATCGCCCACGCGGCATTTACACGTTGATGGAATTCTCGCAAAATCAACATCCACACCCAGCCGACAAAAATCAGCGAAAATAAAGTGACGCCAAGGGCGATCGCCAGCAATGGAAAACTTTCGGCTCGAATTTGGATATTCGCGATTTCTCGCCAGTGAGTGACAAAAGCTTGAGCAATAAATAAAAAAGTTCCACCCAGAATCAAATAGCGCAAATAAGGCTGGAGACGCGATTTCGCCAGCTTGAAAAAATTCTGAATTCGATGCAAGTCTTGTTTGCCCATTTTTTAACCCGGATTTTTGAATTTGGGATTACTGCTTTCTTAACCACAATTTCATGTTTAAACTTTAAAATTTAGATCGATCGCACTTATACGGAGTAAATTTTTATGGTTGGCCCGAGCTCTGACGGTCGTTCCTATCTTTTAGATGATAGCCCCAATAGTTTTGTATTGACTCCGGGCTTTTTGACTCCTTATCCTAACGGACTTTTTGGCCTCGGAGGTAACGATTTTATTCTCGGTTCCTCGGATGCCGATCGCATCAACGGTGATGATGGTAACGATCGCCTTCTCGGTGGTGGCAATTCCGATACGCTGTTTGGCGGTGTTGGTAACGATTTACTCAACGGTGGTGCGGGCAACGACTTTCTGTTTGGCGATTCTGGCAGCGATACCTTGCAGGGAGGTAGGGGAGATGACGTACTCAACGGCGGCGGTGGTAGCGACGTTTTAGTAGGTGATGCGGGCAAAGATACGCTGACAGGGGGTTTGGGCCCAGATATCTTTGTCCTCCGCAGGGACTCCGCCGTCTCCGATCCGGCGGCAGCAGACCTGATTACTGACTTTAACAGTTTTGTGGATTCGATCGGGCTGACTGACAATCTTACCGAAGCTGACTTGATTCTCGAACAAATCTCGATCGCCCCCGGTATTTCCAACACAGTAATTAAAATTCGTGGGTCCGGTGCTATTTTAGGCGTGGTAGCCAACGCATCTCCACAAAACCTCGCCAATACCTTCATCTCTGCAAGTGCCGTATTGGGCAACCAACTCAGCCAAGCCCGCGATTTAGGCGTTTTGAGCGGCACTCAAACGATCGCAGACTCGGTTAGCAATGCGCGGCCAGACGACCTCTACCGCTTTACTTTGCAGGCAAATAGCGACTTTAAATTAACTGTCAGCGGTTTGAGAGCCGATGTTGACGTTACTTTAATTAAAGATATCAACGGCGACAATTCTATTGACTTTACCGATATTATTGCTGCTTCTCAAGAATCGGGTTTATCGCCGGAGTCGATCGACATCAACGGTTTGACAGCAGGAACTTACTTTGTCCGAATTTATCAATTCCAAGGCAGTACAAACTTTACCCTAAATCTGTCTGCAACTCCTGCAACTGTTTCTGCTAACAATCTGAGCAACTTGCAGGGTTTTGACACTCGTTTTGGGTTCGGTTTGGTGAATGCGGCAGCAGCAGTTGCTTCTGCTCAAGGTACTCCCACTTTTCCTGATGTTCCCGATTTGGGCGGCGACGATTGGGGCCGAGATTTAATTAAAGCTCCAGAAGTTTGGGCGAAGGGATTGACTGGAGACGGCATTGTGGTAGCAGTTATCGACAGTGGTGTTGACTACAATCACCCAGATTTGCTCGGGAATATTTGGAGCAATGCGGGGGAAACCGGCGTTGATGCGATCGGTCGGAATAAAGCTAGCAATGGGGTTGATGATGATGGCAATGGCTTTGTGGATGATTTCCGGGGATGGGATTTTGTCAACAACGATAATGACCCGATGGATGATAACAATCACGGCACTCACATCTCGGGTTTAGTTGCTGCGAAAAGGGATGGAGTTGGGATTACTGGAACGGCTCCGACTGCGAAAATTATGCCTCTGAAAATACTGAATCGCACCGGAGTGGGGAAAATTAGGGATGAAATTAATGCGATTAATTATGCGGTGGCAAATGGCGCGAGGGTGATTAATGTCAGTTTGGGCGGCCAACAGTTGAACAATGACGAATTGAGTGTGATTCGAGCTGCTGAAGCTAGAGGTGCGATCGTAATTTCGGCCGCCGGAAATGATGCTAGCCCACAAGTAGATTATCCGGCTCGGTTTGCTAATGAGGTAGGAGTTGCTGTCGGTGCTGTTAGCCGAAACGGCTTGTTTGCAGATTTTTCTAACCGTGCGGGAGCGGAGGTACTAAACTACTTTGTGGCTCCCGGCGGCAACGGCGGCAGGGCCGATTCTGGTGACATTTATTCTACTGTACCGCTTTCTCAACCAGGGATTCCCTATCGATATTTTGCCGGTACTTCTATGGCAGTGCCACACGTAGCTGGAGTGATAGCTTTGATGTTCCAGGCTAATCCGAATCTGACTGCTGCTGATATTAAGAGGATTCTGACGGAAACTGCCAATCGAGCGGTTTGAATTAATTGGGGAATTGGTAATTGGGGAATGGGGAATTGGTAATGAGCTTGACAGATTGTTACCAAATTTCCTAGAGGTGGGTTTCACCAACAATATCGAATTCCTACTAACAATCTACATAAACCCGTTCCCACACAACTAACAATCTAGATCGACATTGATTTGTATTGAATGCGAAAAATGTACAAGGGGTTTACCGTGGGATAGGGGCGGGTTTTATAGATTGTTAATTAACCTAAATATTGGTGAAATTCGCCCCTATAAGCCAAATTAAAAATTGGCGGCGTAAGTTACGTCAAATTGGCGACACAGGGTGATGCAGCAGTAGTTTGGTCGATCGAATACTAAGTTGTAATTCATCTCGCCGTCTATTTTGGTGATGGGCTGCTTTAAGGGGATGCCCTGAATGTCGTATTGGCGGCGTTCTAAGGCACTCCAGTCAATAATTTTGAAGTCGATTTGGTTCTGCAACTCAGTTGCGATCAGATAGAGTTCCATCTTGTCTTGAACTTTCCCAGTCAGCGGAATTTTGATTAACACTGACTGGGTGACGAGGGGTTTTTGGTCGTTCGGATGCTTCTGCGTGTGGCAATTGGTTAGTTCTATATCGTAAGGTTCTACCTTGAATTTCTCTCCAGCGGCGATCGCAGATGAATGCAAGTCTTTCAGAGATTTTTCTAGGTGAGGGATTAGCCCTAAGTCTGGATCGCACAGCAGTTTGCGAATGTTGGAGGTTTCAGTGGCTGTCATTTTAGATTTTTGATGTTATTTTTTGATTCTTAACTTCTAGCTTACCGCGAAAGCAGCCCTATTGAACTCTACTCACAACCTACGGCCAAAAACCCCGTTTCTGGACAGTATGTCGCGGTGAACAAGACATTTTTTGGCAGCAACCTGGTTTTTTTGCCTTAATCCTTTCAGATTATTTTTTGCTAATTTTCCAGAGATTAAGCTCAACATTAGCGTCAGCCGGATCTATTTGATAGTTTTGCTGCTGAATTGCCGATCGCAAAGCTGAGGATGGTCTGTATAAAAACAACTCACTGAAACCACCAGGAATTTTCGGAGTTTGTGGTTTTTTCCGTAGCAATTCTCGATTTTTGTAGCAAGAAGTGTAACACCGGGGTTCGATTAGCAGTTTGACTTTTGGTTGTAGCCGATAGCTTAAAGGCATGATGTATGCAATATTTGTATCGCTGACAATCAGGGGATTGCTGGCTGCATTGACTATCCTCACTACTTCCAATTCGGCGCGCAACCAACCGCTGCCTTTATTCCACCAACTATCCGCTTGGGAACTAACTCCAGCGGATATAATGCCAGCCGAAAACAGTGCTATTATAGCTATCTTCCACCATCTTTGCTGCTTAAAATTATCCAGATTCGTGCTAATTTTTGTAGAGAGCAGGTAAGCAACGGCTAGCTGAATTCCCACATAACAAGGAACTAAGTATCGCGGATTTGTTGATCGCCTTCCACCTTTAAGTAGATCGGGTACTGCTAAAAACAAAGCAGTTGTGCCCATCAGTAATAATATCAGCAACCAGACTCGTTTTGGTGTTTGCTTACACAGAAAGTATATTGCATATCCAACCAAACCTAGGATAATTATACTGATCGGAATTAGCAACGCTAATTGTGTGAAATTAGCAGTACCATCAATGCCAATATCAAAAAATGCAATGGTAACGGAACCAACCCACCTGGTAACTAATCTTAAAATATTTGTTTGTTCCGCCCATACTGTTGTGCTTCTTATTTGATTGAAGTTTTCTACAGAATTGAGCAGAGGAGGTATGGAGGCAATAAATGCTACTAAAGCTGCTACGTAATAGGCAATAGATGTTTTAATATCGCGCCAGTTTGCAATAATTGCGATGTAGATTGCGTGGGCGGCGGCGACGCAGACAAATAACAAGTGGGTGTAAAGTCCCATTGCTGTCATGAGTGCGTAAATTGTCCAGTGATAAACCAGTCTAATTGGGTATTCATTTTCGTCAGTAGCGCGGGTTGCTCGCAGCAGGGCGGCTGTTGATAAAATAGTAGTAAGAGTCCACAAACTGTACTGTCTCGCTTCTTGGGCGAACAGGATTTGGTAGGGAGAAATGGCAAAAATTGCGATCGCCATCCAAGCCACAGCAGAGGATTCAAATAACTCCCAAGCCAGCCAATAAATAGCGGGGAATGCTAGCAAGCTAATCACAGCGGCTAAACTTCTCATTGCTGTCACAGAACTGCCAAACCACTGCGCCCAATATCGCGCTAGTATGTAATACATTGGCGGGTGCTGGGGGTCTTCTGCTGCTAAAGAATGTAGCGTATCAGTTAAATTGTGTTCTGAATTTATCTGCTGATATTTTTGTAAATCTGAGGGCAAGACTATTTGTTTGTACGAAATTCTTTTGATAATTTGGGCTTCGGTGTAGCCGGAAACTCTCAGAGAGGTATAGGTTTCATCGATCCAGTAAAATTTGCGATCAAGATTTACGAAACGGAAAAATATACCGATGACTAATATAATAGCAATCAAAAAAAACAACCAATTCCGGGGAAATTTAAGACTCATTTTATATCAACTTTTTATAAGAAAATACTCCTAAGTTCGTAGTAAGGACTTCAGTCCTAATCTTTTAAGAGCCAGAGATAGGACTGAAGTTTTTACTACGAACCTAAGAGAGGATTGAAGGGTGCATCTCTATTTTGCAAGGGCGAAGCATTTCGGCAGATAATTTATTAGTGAGAACCAGAGATTTACTGCCGAAATGCTTCGCCCCTACGAATATATTTGCAAAAATGAGATGTACCCGGACTGAAGTCCTCACTACGAACCTAAGAATGATTAATCATCTACTCCTTCAATCGGCGCAAAACCCTGCCGCTGAATATTTTCGGTTATGGTGCGAGGTTCCAGGAATTGTAGCAAATAATCCGGGCCGCCGGCTTTGGAACCAACTCCCGAAAGCTTGAATCCTCCGAAAGGTTGGCGGGATACGACAGCGCCTGTGGTTCCGCGATTTATGTACAGGTTTCCGACTTCAAAATCGGCTTTTGCCCGATCGATATGCGAAGGTGTGCGAGAATACAATCCGCCGGTTAAGGCAAAATTCGTGTCGTTAGCAATCGCAATTGCTTCATTAAAATTCTTTGCCCGAATCACCGACAAAACCGGGCCAAAAATTTCTTCTTGGGCGAGAGTTGCTGTTGGCGATACCTCCGTGACAATGACTGGGCCGACGAAATAGCCGGTTTCGGGTGCGGCCATTTCCAAAGCGATTTTAGCTTCAGCGCGACCTTTTTCGATGTATTCGCGGATGCGCGACTGGGCGCTGACATCGATGACCGGGCCGACTTGAGTGCCGGGATTTTCGGCTGCGCCGACGTTGAGCGATCGCGTGGCTTCTACCAATCTTTCCACAAAAACATCATACACCGATTCGACGACAATCACTCGCGAACAAGCGGAACATTTTTGGCCGCTATATCCAAACGCCGAATAAACAACGCCCGCCACAGCTTGGTCTAAATCCGCACTTTCATCGACAATAATCCCATTCTTGCCGCCCATTTCGGCAATGACTCGTTTCAAGTGTTTTTGTCCTGGTTGCAAAATCGCAGCATCGGCGTAAATTTTGCAGCCAACTTCTTGAGAACCGGTGAAAGTAATCATGTGGACATCGGGATGTTTCACCATGTAAGCGGCTACCGTTGAACCTTTGCATGGCACGTATTGAAATACGCCTTTGGGAATGCCTGCATCGACAAGAATTTCGGTAATTTTAGCAGCAATTACTGAGGAAAACTCCGCTGGTTTGAGCAAAGTGCAATTCCCAGCTACTAGGGATGCAACGGTCATGCCGACGGGAATTGCTAGGGGGAAATTCCAAGGTGAAATAATCAAGGAAATCCCGCGTGGCTGATAGCTATAGCGGTTATTCTCGCCAGCAATGTCGTAATTTTGCCCTTGTTCCAACCGTTCCATTTCGTCGGCGTAGTAGCGGCAAAAATCAATAGCTTCGGAAACTTCGGCATCGCATTCTCTGACTGGTTTGCCGACTTCAAATACCATCCAAGCTGACAGTTCGTGCCGCCGCTGTTCCATCAATTCTGCGGCTTTTCGTAATACGCCAGCCCGCTGTCTGACGGGGGTTTTCCGCCAACCGAGAGAGGCATCTTTGGCCGCTTGCAGGGCTTGTTTGGCTTGTGATTCCGAAAGTAATCCGATTTTCCCGACTACTTCTGTAGGGTTGGAAGGGTTGAGGGAATTGACTGTTGTTTCTGTGTTTTGGTATTCGCCGTTAATTAGGGGTAAATAGGTTTGTCCGAGGATTCCCCGCACAGATTTGATGGCTGTTTCTGCTTGTTTGCGGAGTTCGGTATTGGCGTAGTCTGTATCGGCGACGTTGGGAAATACTTTGGTGTAAACTAGCTGGTCATTGCCATTGGCTACTGGCGCGGCTAACAATTGGTCGATCGGCATTTCTTCAGAACTTTGCCGGATAAAGGAACTGTTGGCGGTATTTTCCAGCAAACGGCGGATTAAATAGGCCATGCCTGGGAGCAAATCGCCGTAGGGACAGTAGACTCGGACGCGATAACCCCGATCGACTAAAAGCTTAGCCAATTTGTCGCCCATGCCGTACAATACTTGCATTTCAAAGCGGCGACGTGGTATATTCAGAGTCTCGGCAATGGCGATCGCCCTGGCTTGCGATCGGACGTTGTGGCTGGCAATTGCGGCATACAAATATTCGTGATTTTCCAGCAGCAACTGCGTCATTTCCTCAAAGTTGGCATCTGTCGCAACTTTGTCATTGTAGACTGGCTGCGGCCAATCTTTCTGCATCGCTTTGATAGTTTCCTGATCCCAGTAAGCGCCTTTTACCAGACGCACTGTTAGCGGATTACCGCGCAATTTCGCCCAGGCAATAATGTCTTGCAAATCTTGTTTGCTGTCACGCAAATATGCTTGCATTGTAATACCGACATCTGTGCGATCGCGAAACTCATCCTCTAACAATAACTCTTTGAGAATACTGAGAGTTAAACTCTTGTAGGCGTACTGTTCCATGTCAAAGTGAACTGCTGCCCCCAACTCCTTCGCGCGACGCAGTAATAGGCGAATTCTCTCACTGACTTTCTCCTCGCTACCCTTAGCATCCAAAGGGTCAAACTGAGAATAAAACGCCGTTAACTTGACGGATACTTGCACTCGCGGCAGAGTTTCACCATCAGCTTTGTCAATGGCATCTACCTGAGACCAATTCTTCGCTGCATTGCTCAATTCCGCCATCAATTCCAAATAGCGGTTAAGATAAATCTGCGCCTCAGTTTCAGTAATCACAGCTTCCCCCAAAAGGTCAACCGTAAAACCCATCTTATCCTTGCGAAGTCGTTCTAAAGTTTTAACTACTTGCTTGATATTTTCCCCAGAAATATACTTGTGCGCCAAAGTTTCCACAGCCGGTGCAACGGTTGTCGCCGCCAATTGTCCAGGAATCGAATCAGCGTTAGTAAAACTCAGCAATTTCTTCAAAGCTTCCGGCAATTCTACCTCTTCCGCAGTCAGGTATTCTTGCAGGTGACGGGCAATTTCCGGCTTGCTGCGAAGGGCCGGCAAACAGTCAATAAATCGAAACAATTGCACCCGCAGTCCGGGGCTAGCCATCGCCCAATCCATCAGTTTGTCGTCCCAGCGCATTTGGTCTTGCAGTTGACCGAGAAAGGAGCGTTTTTTGTCTTGAGTTGCCTTCAGGATTTCTTTAGCAATTTCCTGAGTCTTTGCTTCGTAGATGCTTGGAGATACTTGTGCGATCATTGGTGATTGATAATTGATTAGAACGAGGGACTGACTTACTATTTTACTTCAATTTTAACTCCGTAGTTGGCTTTGTTGTCGCCAGAAATTTCAATAGTATAGTCGCCGCTATTAGGGAGTTGACCTTGCCACAGAGTTGTGCTATTTGCAGTGCCGACTTTTTCGCCGTTAGGAGCAATAATTGCGGCGCTAACAGTGCCTTCTGGAATGTTTACTGTCATGCTTTGGCCGCTATTGCATTCAACTAAGTAGCGCTTTGATTTGTTTTCTGGCAAACTATTCCTGAGAGTAACTCCTGTAGCCCCCGATTCAAAGCTAACTCGCTCTGTGACAGCGGTTTCGAGGGCCCCAGAAGCAGAAGCAGAGGGCAAGGGCGACGGCGAAGGAAGTTGCGGAATGCCAGACAGAGCGGGTATTTGAGTAGGATTGGGCGAGGGGGATGTTGAGACAGGCTGCTGTACGGTTCCCGGTGCCGGGGGAATCGCGGGAAGTCGATTAGCGGGCGCTGCTGGAACGGGGGAAGGACTTTGAGGCAGCGGTACGTCAGCGGGCAACCTGATTTGAAGGTTGGCTCTTTCTTGATACATTCTCCAGACTAGCAAACCGCCGAGGCTAAGCACGGAACCGACTAACATTCCGCTCAGAAAAACTGCTATAATTTGCCAAATTCGAGTTTTTTTAGGTTCGGGAATTGTTGTCTGATTTAGTTGAGTTGGGTAATTTTCATAATCAATAGTTGCTGGTGGGATTTCAGTGGGAGTTTCTGGTCGTTCGGAAGTTGCAGTTAAAGTATCTTC
>ENA-OFDP01000298-OFDP01000298.1-metagenomes-genome-assembly--contig:-NODE-298-length-22926-cov-6.200122_pt1 | contig 22926 bp, 30 predicted proteins | sample MGYA00153389_OFDP01 | MGnify analysis MGYA00153389 | reverse complement strand
GTGCAAAGGGGTCAGCTTGCGAAGCCTGTTCATTGAGTTCTGCGCGCTCATAGCTTTTGCGCAGGTCGGCTATGGACGATGCACGGGGTGTTGGGTCGGTCATGTTTCTAGTATAAAGATGACGTTCCTTCAGCTCCTGCCATATCCAACATGTCCCTTTTTCCACCTTGTCCAGTCGTGATAGTTTTGGCCGCAGGCCGTGGCGAGCGCTTTGCTGCGTCGGGCGGCAGCGTTCACAAGCTGCAAGCCCTGCTGGCTGGCAAGCGCGTGATCGACCACGTGCTGGATGCCGTCAAAGCCAGCGGTTTGGCTTATCACGTTGTGGAGGCTGATCCGGCGCGGCCAGGCATGGGCGACTCGATTGCTGCGGGTGTCAAAGCCACACCGAGTGCCACCGCCTGGCTGATTTTGCCTGCCGATTTACCGCTGATTCAAAGCGATACCATGCGCAAAATTGCTTTTGCGCCGCCCTGCGCCGTGACCGTGCCGATGCACCAAGGCCAGCGTGGCCACCCGGTACGTTTTGGCCTTGAATGCATGTCAGAGTTGCTAAATTTTCAAGGAAATCAGGGTGCAGCCCAGTTGATACGGGCGCAAGCAGCTACTGATTTAATAGCAATGATTGACGTGGATGATGAGGGCTGTGTGCTGGACGTAGACACGCTGGACGACCTGCAACGCGCTGAAACTCTGCTGGCTAGTCGCAAACCCGCTTGAGCAACTCCCCCAGCGCCCGGTCATGGATGCCGACTTTGCGCAAGCCGTCGTAGGTCAGCTGTGCGTAGTCGCGGGTGCTGCCGTAGCGCCCTGATGCTTCGGCAAATATTTTGCGGTAAACGTCATGAGACAGCTCGCCGGTGTGATCGGGGCTGCGTTTTGACAAGGTAAAAGCCAGTGCCATGACGCTGTGTTTTTGGCCGTTGTGCAGCGTTTGGCAGCGCAGCCATTTCGGTTCGTACACGGCATTGGGCATTTCACGCTCCCACAGCGGCGGCAAAGCGGCAGCGACTTTGGCGCGCGGGATGCGAAACACCATGCCCTTGCAACTGCCGCCGGGCAACAGGCCAAACACCAGACCAGGCCGCTCAGGCGTGCCCCGGTTGTAGGTGCTCCACATTTTTAACGCACGATGGTAGCCGCTGGTGGTGGCAAAGCGTTGTTCTGCAAATTCAAACTCGGGCCGCCAGATGAGTGAGGCGTAACCAAAAACCCATAAATCATGTTTGCCACCCCACTGGCTTTTGATGGCGTCAAGCGAATGTGCGGGATTCGGTGTTTTGTGCAATGTCATCACAGTCAGACTTTACAATAAGGCCAGTTTTTTTATAGAAAGTAAAGCAATGTCTTCTCAAGATGATGATGGCCAGCAAGGCTTGGTATTGTGGGTGGTGTTTGGCCTGGTCGCTTTGGTGATTGCGCTGGTGGTCGGTGTCAGCGTGTACCAGCGCGGCAAGATGGCGGCAACACCCAAAACTGCCGTAGCCGCAGCCACCACCGTGTTGCCAGCCAATGATGTGTCCACTGCCGCCCAAAACGCGATGGATGCCGCCAGCGTGAAAGTTGAAAACGGGGTGGTGAAGTTTTACTTTGCATCTGGCAAGTCAGATTTGGCAACGGGCGCAAATGATGCGCTGACCGATGTCATCAAGGGCGCGAAAGAGGGCAAAAAGCTGGTGATTTCTGGCTACCACGATGCCACAGGCAGCGCCGCCAAAAATGCCGAACTTGCCAAGTTGCGCGCCTTTGCCGTCCGTGATGCATTGAAGGTGTCTGGCGTCACCGACGACAAGATTGAACTGAAAAAACCTGAAGAGCTGAAAGCCACTGGCAGCAATGCCGAGGCGCGCAGAGTTGAAGTCGCGCTGCAATAAGCGCGTTGGCATGTAGAGGGTGGCCCAGGGGTTTAGTACCCAACTGGTAACTTGGACTACACAAATGCGCCTGATCAGCAGTTACCATCCAGCTTGTAATTTAGTTACATAACTTTGAAAGCTGGTCATGGCTGATCTGAATCTGCATCCTGAAGTCGTACGCGTTACGGCCCGCATTATTGAGCGCAGCCGCACCCGGCGCAGCGCGTATCTGGCGCAAATTGATGCAGCAGCAACGCGAGCCCGGAGTGTTGACCGAATGGGTTGCGCCAATCTGGCGCATGCGGTGGCGGGTAGCCCTGCAAATGACCGCTTCAAAATCGTTGCCGAGCACGCGCCCAACATTGGCATCGTCACTGCCTACAACGACATGCTGTCGGCACACACACCGCTTAAAAATTACCCGGACCTGATCAAAGACGAGGCGCGCAAATGGGGTGCTACAGCGCAGGTCGCCGGTGGCGTGCCCGCCATGTGTGACGGCGTAACGCAAGGCACGGCGGGCATGGAGCTCAGTTTGTTCAGCCGCGATGTGATTGCCATGTCTACGGCAGTCGCACTGTCGCATGACATGTTTGATGCCGCGTTGCTGCTCGGTGTGTGCGACAAAATCGTGCCAGGCCTGCTGATAGGCGCGCTGCATTTTGGCCACTTGCCGGTGGTATTTGTACCCGCCGGGCCGATGCCGTCAGGCATTTCAAACAAAGCCAAAGCCAAAACCCGTGAGCTGGCAGCGCAAGGCCTGGTCGGGCGCGCAGAGCTGCTCGATTCTGAAATCAAGTCTTATCACTCGCCCGGTACCTGCACGTTTTACGGCACAGCCAACAGCAACCAGATGCTGCTCGAAGCAATGGGGTTGCACGTACCCGGCACAGCTTTTGTCAACCCTGGTTGCGGCTTGCGCGATGAGCTGACGCGTGAATCTGCGCGTACTGTTCTTGGCATCATCAAGTCAAAAAGATATGCACCGATTGGGCATATTGTTGATGAGCGTGCGATTGTCAACGCCATGGTTGCGCTGCTGGCCACAGGCGGCTCTACCAACCACCTGATTCACTGGGTGGCGGTTGCGTTTTCAGCCGGTATCACGATTGACTGGAATGACTTTTCAGACCTGTCAGACGTGGTGCCCACCCTGACCCACGTGTACCCCAACGGCAGTGCTGACGTGAACCAGTTTCAGGCCGCTGGCGGCACCGGGTTGGTGATACGCGAGCTGCTGGATGCGGGCTTCATGCATGCCGATGTTTTGACGGTCCGCTCTGGTGGCATCCGGGAATACACGCGAGAACCATTCATGCAAGGCGCATCTCTGGCTTGGGCAGACGCTGGCGAATCCAAAGACGAATCAATTGTGCGCAGCGCGGCAAATCCGTTCAGCGCCACAGGCGGGCTCAAGCTGCTGCAGGGCAACTTGGGCCGCAGTGTGATCAAGGTGTCCAGCGTGCCAGATGATTGCCATGTGATTGAAGCGCCGGCTCGGGTGTTTGATTCGCAATCTGCGTTGATCGATGCCTTTAATGCGGGCGAGCTGGAACGTGTGTGCCTGGAAAACGCCGCGGGCGGCGTGATTTGCGTGGTGCGCTGGCAAGGCCCGCAGGCCAATGGCATGCCAGAGCTGCACAAGCTCACGCCGCCGTTGGCCGTGCTGCAAGGCAAGGGTTTCAAAGTGGCGCTGGTGACGGATGGCCGCATGAGCGGCGCATCAGGCAAAGTGCCAGCTGCCATTCATGTATCACCTGAAACTAAAGCCGGTGGCCCGCTGGCCAAGCTGCGCGATGGTGATGTGGTGCGGCTGGATGCCGACACCGGCAGCCTGCAGGCCCTGGTGCCCGGCGACGAATGGTCCGCGCGCCCGCTGGCTGTCATGCCAGCCGGTCAATCCACCGCCAACGGCTTGGGCATAGGCCGCGATTTGTTTGCCGGCATGCGCCGCAACGCCTTAACCGCTGAAGAAGGTGCCTGCTCATGGCTGTAAACCCCATGTCGCCATTGACCGCCTTGCAAGTCATGCAAGACGCCCCCGTGATTCCCGTCATCGTGCTGCACGACGTGGCCCATGCTGTGCCGCTGGCCCGCGCGCTCCTGGCCGGTGGCATTCGCATGCTGGAAGTCACGCTGCGCACGCCGCAGGCCCTGGCCTGCATTGAAGCCATTGCCCGCGGCGTGCCTGAGGCGGTGGTTGGCGCAGGAACAGTGCGCAACGCGGCTGATGCACAAGCCAGCGCCATTGCAGGTGCGCGTTTTATTGTCAGTCCCGGCTATACCCATGCGCTGGGGCAGGCGTGCCGTGATGCCGGCCTGCCCTTGCTACCCGGTGTCGCCACTGGCAGTGAAATCATGATGGCGCTGGGGGACGATTTAGCCGAGCTAAAGTTTTTTCCCGCCTTGCAGGCAGGCGGTCCAGCCATGCTTAAAGCCTGGAGCGGCCCGTTTGGCGATGTGCGGTTTTGTCCAACAGGCGGTGTGACTGCGGCCAATGCGCTTGACTTTTTAGCACTGCCCAACGTGGTGTGCGTCGGTGGTTCGTGGCTCACGCCACCCGATGCATTGGCACGCGGCAACTGGGCCCAAGTTACCGCCCTGGCGTTTCAGGCCAGCCGTTTGGGCCAAGCCACGGTCTGAAACTTTTTCAAGATTGTTTTAGGTGGTTTGTGATTATTCGCCACCGTTTTTTTGCTGAATACGGAGCTAGCCCCAATAATACGGGTGCAACAAGCTATTAAATACATAGCAATTTAGCAGCGTGCATCGTTTGATTTATTGATCAGCGGCTTTTTGCGACGCCAGTTTAATCAAGCCCTTGCTTACATAGTCATCAAACTGAATAGTCGGAATAGCTGTCAGCCCGGCCACGCCGTCACCGGCATCCCAGCTTAACGTGGCGCTGTCAGACACCAATGTGATCTCAACAGGGCCCATGGGGATTTCAATCGGCGCGCCATCGCCCGGCCGGTAAGTGACGCAGCCTGTGATCATGCCGGGTTGCGGGGTGGGCGTTGCTACTGGTTGGTTTGCCATTGGGATCATTCACCGTTCTCCTAAAATGCCGATCATCGCTGTTTCGCAAACCGCAACGTGTCAGTCAAAAGAGCTTTTTACTGTCATCTCAGCACGCCAAATAAACATCAGGCGCAACCACCCAGTCATAAGCTGCTGGTGCCAACCCATCCAGGTTGTACGGTCCGATGGCCGAACGGATCAAACGCAGGCAGGGCAGGCCCACAGCCGCTGTCATGCGGCGTACCTGGCGGTTGCGCCCCTCGGTAATGCACAGCTCAAGCCAGGCTGTGGGAATGTTACGTCTTACCCGCACCGGCGGCGTGCGTGGCCACAGCGCGGGCGGCTCGCTGATCAGTTGCGCTTGCGCGGGCAGCGTTATGCCATCGTTCAGTTGCAGCCCACGCCAGCGGCCTTCGGCTGTGAACTGACTCAGCACGCCGTATGGCTTGTTAAAACGCAGCAAGGTTGACGGTTGGGATGCGTCCACGGTTAAAACGACGAGCCCGGCTGGTTTAAAAAAGCAATTTCTTCAGGCGTCGATACGCGGCCAAGGACGGCGTTGCGGTGCGGGTAACGGCCAAAGCGGGCAATGATGCTTTGGTGGCGCTGCTCAAAGTCCATCGCTTCCTCAAGCCCCGGCAGCGCAAACAACTGCACAGCCTGCGCGTGGATAAGTGGTGACTCGCTGTGCATGTAGGGCATGTAGGCAAAGCGGCGCTGGGGTGCGCTCAACTGCTGGTCTTGCCCGCTGGCAACCAGCACTTGGGCCAGCGCCAGCGCCATGCTGTCTTGCGCAAAGGCCCGTGGCAAGTCGCGGTAAATATTGCGTGAAAACTGGTCTAAAACAATGATCTCAGCCAATGCGCCTTCGGGCGTTGCGCGCCAGGCATGTAAGTCGCAGCGCGCTGCGGCTTCAAGCGTATCGCCGAAGCGGTTGCGAACGATCTCGTCAAGCGCAGTGTCTTTGGCGAAGTGCTGTTTGTGCGTCAGCTCGTCAAACCAGAAGCGGAGGATGTTTTGGCCTTGCATGGTGGTTTTAAGCAATTTTTAGGCTTTTTTAGGCTGTTTTAGGGTATAAAATACGGCTTTAGCCCAATGAATACGGGCGCAAGCAGCTATTTAATATATAGCAAACAATTGGTATCTGTCTATCCCTTCAAGCCCCTGGCCGCCTGCTTGAGTATGTCGTCCGTTTCCATGTTCTTGGCACACCACCCCGCCACCAACCGCGACGAATTTGACAAGCCGTGGGCATCCGGCCCCTCGCCTGTGCCCTGCAAAAGCTGCACCGGGATCTGCGCGTTTTGCAGTGCATCGGCCATCACGGTTTGTGAAGCCCAAAACACATTCCGGTCATTTGAATCACCCAGTACAAACACGCGCAGTTGGGGGTGGGTTTTGTCTTTCACGACAAACTTGGATGGCTCGTACGAATCCGCATAGTTGGTGGTGTCTTTGCTGCGGCCTAATATTTCCCAGCGTATGCGGGGCGACGACGGTGCCGAGGTAGGTACGGCGCACACAATATCGGCACGCTGCGTGATCAGGGACGAAGTAACGTGGCCGCCCCCGCTCTGGCCTGCAACCACCCATTCTTCAACGCCATATCGCCTTTTCATTTCGTCGAGGGCTGCAGAGATTAACTCTGACTCGCCGATGCGGCGGCGCTGCATGTGATTACCCGACGAGCCGTGGGTACCTGGGCGCCCAACGAAAATATACGGCAGGCCCAGCCGCCTGGCCCAGGCATCAGCATTTTTTTGCAAGGTCACGTTGTTCAGGTCGAGATAACTCTTGTTGGTTTTGCCAACACCCAAAAAAACGTCACCATGAAAAAACACCACCGCGCGTTTGACAGGCAGCACATCGAAGCCTGCCTTCCAGTGTTTCAAACACTCCGCGGCGGCGTTTTTCGTCTCTACCCAAACCGTGTTGGCAGCTGTCTGGCATTGCGCAGCAGTCGCACTCACCCCGCTCAAAATGGCAGCCTCAGAAAAATCGCCCGCATCGCTGAATTCGGCACGTCCCAATTGAGCCTGCACAGGTAACGTCAGCAAGAGAGCCGAAAGTACAGATAACCGAATTGCTTGCGGGACAGATACGTGAAACGGGTAATGCATGGTTCAGATTATGTATGGCACTACCCAAGCGAATGCGAAGCACTTTCATCAGCATTCCGCTTATGGGGAAGCGCTGTTTGTCTGTCAGGTATCACCTTGAGAAGCGGAGAATTTTTTAGGCTTTCCTAGTCAATTTCAGGTATCAAATTGGGCTTTCACCCAATTTCTACGGGCGCAAGCAGCTATTGAATAAATAGCGCTTGGGTAATCCCGTTCAGTCCAATACTGTCCACCCGTCGCGTCAAGCGGCTTGGTCAGGCGGGCGCTAGACTGTTATTGTCTGTCCCGCTATTCAGTACTTTTTATTTAAGCTTGCCCTCATCCATGTCATCACCGCCTGAACCCCCGACCACCAGCAGCCGCTCAGACGAGCCGTTTCCTGACCATCACAACGACCTGGCCGCGACGCTTAAGTTTGCCTGGCAAATGGTCGGGCGCGGTGTGCAAGACAGGCGCTCGGCCTTTCATACCCCCGTGCTGGCCACGCAAGGCGCAGATGGCCCGCAGGCGAGGGTGCTGGTGCTGCGCGCTCTGGATGCGGCGCAGCGCAGCTTGACGTTTCATATCGACGCGCGCAGTGCCAAGCTGCCTGAGCTGGCCAGCGACAACCGCGTGGCTGTGACTTTTTATGATGCCGCCCGCAAGGTGCAACTGCGACTCAACGGTGTTGCCAGCGTGCAGGCCAACAACGCGCTTAGCCACCAGCGCTGGGCCGCATCGCGCCCAAGTTCGCTGCGCTGCTACCTGGGCGCGCAGCCAGGAGCCATTAGCTCTGCACCCACCAGCGGCCTGCCAGCACAGGTTGAAGGGCGCGAGCCAGAACTGCATGAGCTGGCCATCGCTGAGGTAAATTTTGCAGTGTTGCAAATCGCCGTGCAGCGCATGGAATGGCTGCACCTGCACACCCGCGGCCAGCGGCGTGCCTTGTTCACCTGGGTTGACGGCAGCGCGCAAAGCAGCTGCACCATGCAGTGGCTTAACCCGTAAGTCAGTTGCAGGTTGCGGCGGTAGCGCGGGTAAAGGTTTGCCCTTGCACCAACGCCAGGTTGCCTTGCGCCATGCTGATGGTCAGGGCATTGCCAGCAGCTTGCAGCACCAGCTCACCGTTGTTGCCTGCGGGCACGCGCAACTCTGTGCCGTTGATGTTGCCAACCAGGCTGCGCGTGCGGTCACGCCAGGCCAGCACGCCTTCAAAGGTTTGGTACTTTTGCGTCAAGGCAATGCTGGCACCGCGCAGCAACCCGGCTGCACACCACAGGCCATCAACCCGCGCAGGCACTGTCCATAAATGAACCTTGCTTGATTTTTCCAGGCCCACCGCCTTGTTGGGTACGGGCACCACCGTCGTGCGGTCAGGCTTCCAGTCACCCATGTCCCAGTCATGCGACACGATGCGCGTGCCGGGCTTGAGCGCCAACAGGGAAGGGCGCAGTTGAAGATTGACTTCTGGCAACAAATACATCGTGATCACAGTCGCCGCTGCCAGGTCGGTTTTGAACAAATCCTGTTCCCGAAATTCAGCTTTGTCGGCCACGCCCGCATTGCGCGCATTGGTCTTGCTGATCTCAACCAGACGCGGGTTAATCTCAACCCCCAGCCCGGTCGCCTCAAACCGCCTGGCAGCCAGAATCACAATCCGCCCGTCACCCGAGCCCAGATCAATCACATGGTCACCGCGCTTCACACCTGCGGCGTTCAGCATCTCGAGCGTGACGTTGTCGGGGGAGGTGATGAAGGGGACTTCTTCTGTGGGTTGGGCTTGGGTAAGCGGGCTTGAGGCGAGCATCAAGCTTGTGATCAGAGCTAGAGCCGGGCGGGAATTTTTGAGGATTGAAATAGACATATAAAAAATTGAGATGGTTTTAGCATTTGGCCAAAGTGTCTGCCACAACCTGCGTGGCCGTAATCAGGTCGGCGACCAGCCGCTGATCAACATCAAGCATGCCTTCGTATTCACCCAGATTGCGGGTGTTGTGGCATTTGTCGAGCACGCGCCAGACTTCAGCCCCCAAGCCCAACGTATGGGGCAGCACCTGAAAAACGATATATCTGTTGCCCGACCGATAACCCAAGCGGCGCAGCGCAGCCAGGCTTAACGAATGAGCAGCGTTGTAGGCCAGGTCAAACCGGCTTTCAAGCGCCAGCGTCGCGTTACGCGCATCTTTCAGCCGCGCAATACCGCTGCGCAGCAAACCAGCAAACTCGTTTGCATCGAAGGGTTCTTTTTGTAGCGGCTTGCCAGGGCCGCACAGGTTGTCAAGCGCGTTATCAAACGGTTTAGCCATTCAGTTCCACCTCACTGCCAATCAACCAGATTTTCGGTTGCTGCAAAACGCGGATTACAAACGCGTTGTCTTGGGCCATGCGTTTTGAAATGTCATCTGGGGTGTACAGCGCGGGGTTCACTTTGCGGCCTAACTGGATGGTGGCACTTTCAAGCGCACCAAAAACATCGGCATAACCTAATGTGCTGCTCACGATCAACACATCAATATCGCTTTGCGCCGTGTCTTGCTGTTTGGCCACCGAGCCATAAACAAAAGCAGCGCTGATTTGCGCTTCAATCGGTGCCAGCGCTATACGCAGCACATCAGCCAGGCCCATTGTTTTAAGCACCAAACCGCGCAGCTCTGCAAAAACCGGGGCAGCTTTGTTGGCCTGAAAATGCTTTTGGTTACCGCGCTTGGTCATGAGCAGCAAACCCGCATCAAACAAGGCTGCCAGCTCACGCTGCACAGCCCCCGTGCCGGACTGCGCAATAGCAATTACCTCGTTGGCGTAGAAGCTGCGGTCAGGGTTGCCAAAAAATACGGCCAAAATCCGCTGGCGTACCTTGGGAAATAACGCATCAGCCATGGTTGGCTGGGTTGATGTTGAAGTTTCGACGATACCCATAATGGGTTTTATTGTACCCAAATTGGGGTTATTGATATTGGGAGAAAAACAGTGGGAGCGTGACGTCAATTCGTTCCCCCGGAGAGCTGAACGTGTTTAAGGCGACCGCGCCTTTGTGAATGCAATTAGGTCTGACGGAATGGCCTGCTGCGAGTTAAAAAGGCTATTTTGGGTAAATGAAGTGATTGCAGACCAATAAAAACGGGCGTAAGCAGCTACTGAATATGTAGCAAATAAGAGCTTCTGTTTTTGCCTCTGCGCTGCTAAGGCGGTTGCGAAGTTGGGACGTTTAAAAAACAATTGAAGTCCGACTTCATTTCTTCCACTAATTGGGCAGCCGGTCTTTTTAAGGTTAAACATCGCAGTTAGCTGACACTGCTTCGCGAAGCTTGGTCCACACCGACCTGCCGGTTGCATGACGACTCCGTTTTAAACTGTATGCATGCTCCCCATCTTCCAGCGTATGACCGGCTTTGCCGCCCTTCAGTTTCACCGCCTCGTCAGCCTCGTCAAACGCTATCCCGTTCGGGCGGCCTTGGCGCTGCCGGCGCTGGTGCTGCTCTATGTGCTGGTACTGATTCCATTCACGCCTGGTGTCGGCGACCTGCGCAAAGCCAAGTCTGAACTGCCGTCGGTGCTGTTGGCGTCTGACGGCACTGTGTTGGCCGAATACCGGCGCAGCAACCGGCGCTGGGTGGCGCTGGACAAAATATCGCCCAATGTCGTCAATGCGCTCATTGCGACTGAAGACCACCGCTTCTACAGCCACCACGGGATTGACTTTCGCCGGACTCTGGGGGCGCTGGTCAGCACCTTGTCGGGCGAACTGCAGGGTGGCTCAACCATCACCCAGCAACTGGCGCGCAACCTGTACCCCGAAGAAATTGGCCGCGCTGCCACCATCACGCGCAAAGTCAAGGAAGCGATTACCGCGCTGAAAATCGAGGCGGTTTATTCCAAGGCCGAGATTCTTGAAACCTACCTCAATACCGTGCCTTTTTTGTATAACGCCTTCGGCATTGAAATGGCCGCCCGGACTTATTTCGACAAGTCTGCCGACAAGCTCGATGTGCTGGAAAGCGCCACGCTGATTGGCATGCTCAAAGGCACCAGTTATTACAACCCGGTGCAAAACCCGGAGCGGTCGCTCAAACGGCGTAACCTGGTGCTGGCGCAAATGGCCAAGCATGGCAAGCTGGATCCGGCTCGCCTGGAAGCGTTGAACAAGCGGCCGCTGCGGCTTGACTTCGAGCGTCAGGTCGAGCCGATTGGCCCAGCGCCGCATGTGGCGCAGTATTTGCGCAAATGGTTGGTTGGCTGGGCAGACAGCAAGGGCTACAACATTCATGCCGATGGTCTGCGGGTGCGTACCACGCTGGACGCCAACATTCAAAAGCTGGCCAACCAGGCGGTGACCCGGCAGCTTGCGCAATTGCAAAAGCTGGCCGACCGGCAGCGCAAGACTAAAGGCGACCCGCCGGTGCTTCAAGCCGGCTTTTTGGCCATGGACCCGCGCAGTGGCGGGATTCGCGCCTGGGTGGGCAGCCGTGATTTTGCGCAAGAACAGTTTGACCATGTCAGCCAGGCGCGCCGCCAGCCAGGCTCAACCTTCAAGCCTTTCGTTTACGGCGCAGCGTTCATGCAGGGCCTGAGTCCAGAATTCACCTTTATCGACCAGCCGGTGGCCATCACTTCCGGTGGCGGCGATGTGTGGTCACCCAGCGATGCCACGCCGCCTACCTATCAGCCCACCAGTCTGCGCGATGGCTTGATTTATTCCAAAAACACCATTACCGCCCAGCTGGTTCAAAAAATCGGACCTGACAGTGTGGGGGCTCTGGCCCAGGCGCTTGGGGTCAGGCAAAGCAAGCTCGACCTGGTGCCGTCGCTTGCGCTGGGCACCAGCCCGGTGACACTGCTGGAAATGGTGACGGCCTACGGCACCATTGCCAACGGCGGTGCTTACCAAATGCCTTTTCTGGTGGCCAGCGTCGAAGACCGCAAAGGCAATTTGCTTGAAGCCTTTGCGCCAGTGCGTGAGTCAGCACTGGCCATGCCGCGCGCCACTTCTTTGGTGCTGGTGGACGCGATGCGCGGCGTGATTGACCAGGGAACTGGCAGCGCGATTCGCCAGCGCTATGGAATCCAGGCCGATGTGGCCGGAAAAACCGGTACCACGCAGGACTACACCGATGGCTGGTTCATCATGATGAACCCCCAGCTGGTGGCCGGCGCGCGCGTGGGTTTTAACGACAACAGCGACACCATGGGCTCCTGGGGACAGGGCGCCCGCAGTGCGCTGCCAATCGTCGGGGATGTGTTTCAGGGCGCGTTTAAGAGCCGCTGGCTTGACGCCAATGCCCAGTTCGACATCCCGCGCAGAATACCGTCGCCGCCTCAGCCGTTTCCAGAACAACAGCAGCGGCAACCCCAAAACGATCCATTGGGGGAAATTATCAACAGCATTTTTGGCAAATTGTTTAAGCAAATTCAGTAACGGCGGCTCTTAATCAACTTACGCCGGCTGTGCCAGTTGAGATTTTTCAATCCCAATCCGGGTTCATTCAACGGGTTGCTGGCGCGCCCAGACCAGCAGCAAGTTATTGGCGGGCATGGCATGTCTTGCAATCAGTTTCAAACCGGCTTTCGCCGCTTCCAGGGCCACATCTTCAAGCAGGCGAATGCCCCAGGCCGGGTTGCGCTCGCGCAGGCTTTGGTCAAACGCCAGGTTGCCCGGTGATGTAGGCACGCCATCTTCAAGATAGGGGCCATAGGTGACGAGCCGACCGCCGGGCGCAAGGTGCTGCGCGCTGCCGCGCATCAGTGCGGCGCAGGTGGCCCATGGCGCGATGTGCAGCATGTTGGCGCAGTAAATCAAGTCAAAAAACTGCTGGCCAGGCAACCAGTTAAGTGCCATCACGTCAATCACCACCGGCGAATGCACGTTGCGCACGCCTTGTTCAGTGACCCAGACGTTGATCGACGCAAACCCGTCTGGCTGTGCATCGCTGGGCTGCCAGGTCCACCCCGGCAGGCTAGAGGAAAACCAGGCCACATGCTGGCCGGTGCCTGAAGCAATCTCCAGCGCATTGCCACGCTCGGGTAAAACTGTCAGGAGCACCTCAAGAATCGCCTGCTTGTTGCGGTCAGCGGCGGGGCTGTAGTCGGGTGAGGTCATGGGCTATTTTGAACCGGCAGCGCCGCACCCCAATAGTGAAACGTAAACGGCTTGGGCCCCGGCAAATACCCAGTTTCAAGACTTGGCAGCCTAAAGCCCGCACCCCGCAGCAGCGCCGGAATGTCGCGGCCCAGGTGGCAGCCACCGGCCACCTTGCCCCACAACGGCTGCAGCCGCTCTTGCCAACGCGCCACCGACGCATCCGGCGCATGGCCGTGCTCACAAAACAGCAGCTTGCCCGTTGGTTTGAGTACGCGGTGCATCTCCAGCAGGGCGCTCTGCGCATCAGGAATGGTGCACAGCGTGTAGGTGATCAGCACCGTGTCAAAGCTCGCGTCGGGTAGCGGAATTTTTTCTGCTGACAGGCCAACCAGGTCAACGGGTAGCCCGGCCTTGGCAATGCGTTCCAGCGCCAGCGGGTGCATTTGCAGCGCCGGGTCCAAGCCAGTGATGTTCGTGACCTGCTGCTTGTTGTAGTGGCGCATGTTCAAGCCGGTGCCAATGCCCACCTCAAGTACGCGCCCCGCAGCTTGCGGCACCACCAACTGGCGCATGCGGCTGACCATCGGCATGCCGCAGGCCAGGTCCAGCGCCGTGGGGAGAATGTGGCGCTCGTACCAGTTGGGCAGCATCACTGCCTTGCTTGTGCGTCCTCTTTGGCCCGCATTTTGGCGGCGATGTAGTCGCCGTGTTTGACATGCAGCAGGCCTGCAATTTTGCTGATCAGGTGGTTCTCGTTCTCGTCGATCGAGCCGTCGGCATAAGCCACTTGCCACATGAACTCCACCACCTGAATCTTTTGCTCTTGGGTAAAGCTGTCGTTCATCAGGCTGGTAAAGCTGAAGTAATCATTCGCGCCTTTGGCGGTTTGTTCGGCTTGCACCATCAGCTGCGCCAACGCGTCCTCGCTCAATGCAAAGCGCTTGCGCAAGGCACTCAAAGCCAGGGCGCGCTCAGCCCCGCTCAAGGTGTCATCTGAGCGCATCACGTCAAACAGCAACACGGCCGTGGCCAACTGCGGGTTGCCGCCTGCCTGCGCCGCTGTGGTGCCGTTGGGGATGAAGAAACTGGTGAGCAGGTTTTGTAGGGCGCTGAGCATGGGTTGGGGCTGGGGAGTCTGGTTTGAATGGCGGGTCAATAATAACTATTGCTTGTCGCATTCACGCTGCAAAAGCGTACCAAGAGGTGCGGCGGTAATTGACTACTTTGTGTGACTACTTTGTGGGCTAAAAACTAACTTAGTTCCCGCGCTAAATCTGCAAGCAGCTAGCAAAACAGCGCAGATTTCAGCTCGGAAAGGCTCTTAAATTCGCATGAGTTCAAACAGACCGAAGTTTTGAGATTCAAATTGGAGTCTGTCCCTGGTTCTTCTAACTCTTCCGCAAAAAAGTGCAGCAAACCGTCAGCCTGGTATGTTCGCTAGAGTCCAGCGCACGATGTCGCTGGCGCTCATGGCACCGGCCTGGCGGGCCACTTCGCGGCCATTGACAAACAGCGCCAGCGTCGGAATGCTGCGGATCTGGTAGCGCGACCCCAGCGCCTGCTGCGCCTCGGTGTCGACCTTGGCCACGCGCACACCAGGCTCCAGCTGGGCTGCCGCCTGCACGTAGCCAGGGGCCATCTGGCGGCACGGGCCGCACCACGGCGCCCAAAAGTCCACCAGCAGCGGGATCTGGTTGCGCTGCAGGTGCTTGTCAAATGCGGCCTCGGCCAGGTCAACCGGCTTGCCGGTGAACAGCGGCTGCTTGCATTGCCCGCAGTCGGGCGCGCTGGCAAGCTGGTCCGCACGCACGCGGTTGGTGGTTTGGCAATGGGGGCAGACGATGTGCAGGGATTCGCTCATACGGCTTAGCTTGAGGTGGGTGCGCTGGAATGCAAGACTAAGGTAACCGCTTAAGATCACCCTTAAACATTTCTACCTCAACTGAAAGAAGACCATGTCGATCATTGTTTCCCTCATCATCTATCTCATCGTTTTAGGCCTGATTTACTGGCTGGTGATGATGCTGCCACTCCCAGCCCCATTCGGGTTGATCATTCGCATCTTGTTTGTACTGCTTGCAGTGCTGGCGTGTTTGAGTCTGTTGGGTGTGGTGAAAGGCGGCTACCTGCCCATCATTCGGATTTAGTCCAAAACCGACTTGTTGAGTAGCAGCTGCTTGCATCGCCCGCAGTCGGGCGCGCTGGCAAGCTGGTCCGCACGCACGCGCTTGGTGCTTTGGCAATGGGGGCAGACGATGTGCAGGGATTCGGTCATACGGGCCAGCTTATGGCTGGTGCGTTGGAATGCAAGGCTTGTTGGACTGCACTGCCTGAAACGATGACCCCGGCTCGCTCAAAAGCGCCAGATCTTGTGTGCTGGAGCAGGCTACTTTCGGATGCATTTAGTAGCAAAAAGTGCTATTTGCGCAATAAATACGGGCGCAAGCAGCTACTGAATAGATAGCAATGGCAAGTTGCACTTGGCGCTTTGCATAACCGCCCAGAGTTTTTAACGCAACTACCTTCAAGCTGGCTCAAGCATCCAGATGCACCCGTCGCCCAATGGCTGTGGCAACGTTGACCAGCGCGTCCAGCGAAAACCGTGATACGCGGCCGCGCAGCAAGTCATTCATGCGGGGCTGCGTGATGCCGCATTGGGCAGCGGCTTCAACCTGCGTCCATTTGCTTTCCTTCACGATCGCCGCGATTTGCTGCATCAATTCAGCCCGCGCGCGTAAGTTGGCAGCTTGCTCGGGCGTGTCCGCTAGCGCGTCCCACACGCTGGCGTAATCGACTGGTTTACTCATTTCTGTCCTTTCCTAGACTCGGTGAAAAGTTCATGCGGAATGAGTTTTTGAGCGGAGTTGCGGTCACTGCGTAACAGGTGCGCGATTGGCGACTGTCGCCCTCGCGTATGGCACCTTTACGCCATAGGCAGCAGCAAGTGCTTCAGCTTGTTTTGCAGACTGCGCCAACGCCTTTTGTAGCTCTTTGGGTGATGGCGTCAGAAAGTTTTGCGGAGCTTTTGTGATTTTTGCCATGTGTGATGCCTGTGGAGGTCAGTTGCTCTGCGATCTGAAATCAATTGGAGTCTGACCCCAATTCTCCTTTTTGCGTCACACATTGTTTGAAGGCCACCGGGATTTTTATGCCCATCATTTCAGTGACGGTGGTGTATTCGTAGTTGCCGGGTTTGAGGTTTTGGGCTTGGGCGGGTAAGGCTGAAGCTAGGCTGACCACAGCCATCAATGCCAAAGACAAGGGTGAATTTTTTGTGCGTATGGTGAACCTTGAAAGTTGTTGATAGCCATGTAGCGCCTAGAGCGCAAGCTCCAGGCGCTGCACAGTTGGCCGCTACGGCCGCCGGCTGATGACGATGGAACCAGAGCCAGACACAAAGGCACCGGCTTGGCTGAAAGTGCCTACAGCAGTCAGCGCGCCAGTGGTCCGGTTGATGCTGAAGACCGAGACGTTGTCGCCCCAGACGTTCGCCACGTAGGCAAACTTACCGCTCGGGTCCACCGTGACAGAGCGAGGCCCGTAACCCGCTGCAACAGCCGGCCCCACAGCGGTCAGCGCGCCAGTCGTTGGGTTGATGCTGTAGGCCGAGACGTTGTTGCTGAAGAAGTTCGCCACATAGGCAAACATCGGGTTGGCCGCGCACGTCAAAACGACCGCGGCGATGCTGCCTGCTGCGACTGTGCCGGTGGCATCGCTCAGTCCGCAAGTCTGAACCGCTGGCTGGCTGCCAATAGCCACCGTGTAGGCTGTACCCGCTGCCAGGCCAGTGGCCAGGCTGATGGAGCCATTGGCAGCCACCGTGACTGGCGCGCCGGCGTTGAGCACCAAAGTCAAAGTACGGCCAGCGTCCAGCCCGATGATGGCGGCCGAAATAGTGCCGGTGGGTAATGTCGGTTCTGGTGTTGGTGTTGGTGTTGGTGCGGGCACGGGTGCGGGTTCAGGCACGACCGCCGCAGCAGCGACTACCGGCGCGGCATCGCCGCCACCGCAACCAGACACGGCCAATGTCACTGCCGTAACAACAGCAGCCAGAAAACCAAGCCGCCAAACGGGTCGGGTCATGTTTTTCGCGTCGTCGTTCATAAGGTGCTCCTGGTTGAACATTAAAAATTCTCAAATCGATCTCAAATAGTTATCAAATAGTCATCAAGCATGGTGTCAATCAAGGAATTGATGCCTGGCGTGCCCGCAGCGCCCGGCGCACTATCACCCCCACCCCCACCCCCACCACAAGCCGCCAGTGACAACGTCAACACAACCAACAAGCAAGCAAGCAAGCGCCCCAAATGGGTCGAGCCGTATTTAAAGAATGGGAATTCACAAGTTATGACCTGCCCCCGATCCCCGTACCAATATAAATTCCAGAAGCCCAAGGTTTGCAAGATTAACTGATCTCTGCGTCAATCTTGCTGTGTTGCAATGAATCGCTAGTTAACTGGCGATTCATTGCGGCGAACGTTGCAGGCGGTACACGCCCGCAGCTGCTGTGCGGTCTGGTCTCGTTGTAGTCGGTTCTCCACGTGGCTATCGTTTGACGGGCTTGCTCCAAAGACTCAAACCAGTTCTCGTCCAGACACTCATCCCTGAACGTGCCATTGAAGCTCTCGATGTATGCGTTCTGCGTCGGACTGCCTGGCTCAATCAAGATGTGCTGAATGCCGTGCTTTTGCGCCCACGTCATGAATGCCCGGCACGTGAACTCCGGTCCGTTGTCAGTCCTGACCGCTTGGGGGTAACCCCGAAACATTGCTGCCCTGTCCAGCAGACGGGTCACGTGATGCCCGCCAATGCCAAAGTCCGCTGTGATGTCCACGCACTTGCGGGTGAAGTCGTCAGCCACCGTCAGGCATTTGATGCGCCTGGAGATGGCGCCAGGTCGGCAAATGGCATCGCTGAAGAAGTCCATGCTCTAGGTTTGGTTGACTGCCAAAGCAGCTACCAGCGGCACACGCACACCAACACGTTTAGTCTTCTTGCGTTTCCTGATCGACAGACGTATAGCGGCGTAGATGCGGTACACCCATTTGAGATTGATGTTTGGATATAGCGGACGCAGGACATCGTGGATCATGTGGTAGCCCCAACGCCTGCGGGCGTGAGCGGTTTGTACGATTTGTTCGCGCAGTTCCACATTGAACGCACTGGTGTGGCCTACATGGCGCAAGGTATCTCGGCTTAGCCCCACAAGGGCACAGGCGTGGCGTTCAGACAACTGGTGTTCTAACACCATGCGTCTAATTGCCTCACGTTTGACTTGTGGGGCTAGCGCTTTGTGCCAAACACGCTTTTAAGGGCGTGAATGTCCAGGTGCGCCTCAGCCAACAAGCGCTTGAGCTTGCCGTTCTCCAGCTCAAGCTCGCGCAGCCGTTTGGCCTCCGAGGCATCCATGCCGCCGTACTTGGAGCGCCACTTGTAAAAGCTGGCATCACTGAAGCCGTGCTTGCGCCCGATCTCCTTGACAGGCATACCGGCTTCGGCCTGCCTCAAAAAGCCAATGATCTGCTCTTCGCTGTATTTGCTTGTTCTCATGTCCATCATTCTCCATAGTGACGGACTTCTTGGAAAAATAACTGGTACAGAAATCAATTGGAGTCTGACCCCAATTCTTTCCATAGCGACTCTTTGCAATAAATTCAATGCCAGCTTTTTCACCTTTTGGGCTCAGGCTGTGTTTGTCGCTGTCAATTGTGAGGTACCCATGCGTTACAGCAAGCTCCAACAGCTGCGCCAGCTTCATCCCAAGCTTCTGTGCGAGTTTTCCGGTTGGTAGTTTGTCACCTACTTGCTCTTGGTCTTGGGTTTTGTTTGCGGGTTGATTGGCGGTTTCAGGCTCATTGGAAATTCGTTCCATCGAAATCCGCACCTCGTCACTGATACGGATGATGCGCTGGGCTTCTTCGTAGGCGTCTTTGTAAAGCTGGCTGTCCTCGCCTCGTTGAATCAAAATACCCATCTCGTTGTTATTGACCTGGCTAAATTCATACAGATTCAGGCTGGTGACGATGCACATTTCTTCATTCATGTAGCACTTGGCATGCAGGTTTTTGCAAAAGCTGGTGCGGATGTAAGTCAGGCCACGCAGCCACTCGATTTCTTGCGGTTGCAACTCGCTCTTGCCGTATACGATGCGAACGTCAATCTTTAGCCGATTTTTGTCTGCCAGCAGCTCTTTCATGCGGTCATTGAGTTTCAAGAACGGGCTGATCAGAATCAAGCGGTCTGATGCGCTTTTGATCATTTCTTCCAGAAAGTAGTTGGTTGCGCTGGTGTTTAAAAATTTGGCCATTGTTTCAAATTTGATTGAAAAAAGCGGTTTCTAAATTAATGGAAGTCTGTCCCCGATTCCTCGCCGCACTATTAAAAGTAGCCAAAAACCAATCAATATTTGCGCAAGCAGCTATAACCTGCCCCCCATAAACCGTACCAGTTATTTTTCCGATAAGTCCATCAACCTGGAGAATGATGGATATGAGAACAAGCAAATACAGCGAAGAGCAGATCATCAGTTTTCTGAGGCAGGCCGAAGCTGGCATGCCAATCAAGGAGATCGGGCGCAAGCACGGCTTCAGTGATGCCAGCTTCTACAAATGGCGCTCCAAGTACGGCGGCATGGATGCGACAGAGGCCAAACGGCTGCGCGAACTCGAGCTGGAGAACGGCAAACTCAAACGACTGCTGGCCGAGGCCCACCTGGACATCCATGCCCTTACAAGCGTGTTTGGCATAAAACTGGTCATTTAAGCGCTAGCCCCACAAGTCGAACGCGAAGCGGTCAGCAGCATGGTCAATCACCACCAACTGCCCGCACGTCACGCCTGCGCCCTTGTGGGGCTAAGCCGGGATAGCTACCGTCATGAGAGTCAGACAAGCGCGCTCAACACAGAGCTGCGCGAGCAAATCGTGCAAACTGCTCACGCGCGCCGGCGTTGGGGCTTTCGCATGATTCGCGATGTCCTGCACCCCCAGCATCCCAACATCAATCACAAGCGGGTCTACCGTATCTACACCGCTGAAGGGCTGTCCATCGGGAAACGCAAGAAGAATTAGCGCGTGGGTTGCGGATGCCGCTGGTGGCGGCTTTGGCAGTCAACCAAGCCTGGAGCATGGACTTTATAAGTGACGCGATCTACAGGCCAGGCGCTATTGCCAAGCGCATGAGGTGCCTGACGGTGGCAGATGATTACACGAACGAGTTCGTGGACATCACCGCCGAATCTGGCATTGGCGGGCTTTACGTCACCCGTTTGCTAGGCCGGGCCGCTCTGTTTCGGGGCTACTCAAAGGCTGTCTGGACTGACAACGAGCCAGAGTTCACCTGCAGTGTATTTATGACATGGACACAGAAGTACGGCATCAAGCACATTCCGATCGAGCCCGGCAGTCCGACCCAGAACGCTTTTATCGATAGCTTTAACGGAACGTTTCGGTACGAGTACCTGGACGAGAAATGGTTTGAGTCTTTGGAGCAAGCACGTCAAACGATTACCCTATGGAGACCTGACTACAAAGAGGTCAGGCCGCACAGCAGCTGTGGGCGTGTGATGCCTGCGACGTTCGCTGCAATAAATCGCCAGTTAAGTGGCGATTCAATGAAACACAGCAAGATTGACAGAAGGATCAGTTAATTTTGCAAACCAAGGACTTCTGGAATTTAGATTGGTTCACGGCTTGGTGTCAAATCACTTGTTATTGAGCATTATTAGTCATGTTTTATGGGTCCGCACTAGCAAATATTTGCGTAAATAGCTATCAAAACAATAGCATTTCAGATTGCTTGAATTACTCCCTTTGTAGATTTAACCCACAGGTGTGAGCCAGTTCAAATTTGCTGCCAACCTTTTGATAATCCCAGCGTTCGACACTGCAACGCAAACCATCTGTATCCACTTCAAACTCAACCAGGTTGATTGAATTCGGCGCTTCGCGCCGAATCCGGCTCGATACGGCCGTACCCGCCTGCACACACCACAAGCGGCGTTTTAGCCCGGTAACGGTGGCTGAAAGCTCGCAAACGTAAGGCAGGTGGATGTGTCCACCCATCACAACATCTGCACCAGCCGCCGCCCAGGCGCGTACCGCAGGCTGCCAGCCGCGCAGCCGGTCGTGTTCGTCCTGTGGCCGCAGCACGTGAACCGGCTGATGCACTACCACCACGCGCAGTTGCTGCGGCGTGGCGCGCAGAAGCTGCTCGCAAACGCGGTCAATTTGCGCTTTGGATACTTCGCCATTTTTATGTCGCCACCAGCGAGTGGTATTGACGGTTACCAGGCACAGCGAAGGCGTTATCAGATCAGGCTCCAGCGCATGCCCGAAAGCCTTCTGGTAAGCCGCGTAAGGGCTCATGACACGCGAAAACAGGTTAAAAAGCGGGATGTCATGGTTGCCGGGCAGGCTGATCATTTCGGCGATGTGCAGGCTGTCGCAAAACGCCTTGGCGCGACTGAACTGCTCGGCTGTGGCGCGCTGGGTGATATCCCCCGAAACAACCAGCACATCCGGTTTACTTTCTTGCGATAGCGCCCGTAACGCAGCCATCACATCAAGCTGCTCAGTCCCAAAGTGCATGTCCGAAATTTGCAGCAGCTTCGTCATGCCACCTCAGCCCGGTCAGCGGGAGCGGGCACCATCAGCAGCAGTGGCGTGTCGGCCACCTGAAACACCAGCGGTGGTTTCATCCAGGTAATCTCGCCATCGGTCGCCACCTTGACGCGCCGCTTACCCCGCATTGCCACCTTGAGTTTTCGAAACGAAAAGCTGTCGATGTGGTCTGCATCACCCAGTCGCCCGATTACCCCGCGGGCCAGCAGGCCAAATAACGCCAGCGTGCCGATTGGACGAACTGCAATGCCTGCCAACTCACCGCGGTTAACGGCGTCTGCATAAACTGCATGTATGCCAACCTGCGCAAGCTGCAAATGGTTGTTGCCAATAAAAAGCGTTGGTGTTCGCAGTGCAGTTGTCTGGCCCGCCATCTCAATTTCAAGCTTGAGCTGGCCACGCGCCTTGAAGATGGTCGCCAGCCCGGAAGCAAACGCTACCAGGCGGCTTCGGCCAAATTGTTGTTTCCAGGCTTCGCGATCCTCCAGCAATTGTGGATACAGGCCAAGGCTGGCATTGACCAGAAAAACACGGCCATTGACCTCGCCCACCGTGACGGGGGAAATACTGGCGCCTAGCAAAGCGGCTGCAGCGGCTCTAGCATCCTGCGGTATGGCATTGGCGCGGCCAAAATAGTTAAACGTACCTTGCGGAAGTACGCCAAACGGGCAGCCGCTGCGCAGCACGGCCGCAGCTACTGCGTTGATGGTGCCATCGCCCCCTGCGGCCACCACCACACCCCCTTTTTCTTGCGCCAGCGTTACCGCTTTGGCGCTGACACTGGAGATGTTGGCCGGGTTGTCAAACTGCAAAAACTCAAATGCCCGGCCTGCATTGCTGAAAACGTCGGCCAATACCTGACGCTCTTCATCGCTGTTTTTATGGCCAGAAGCGGAATTTAAAACCACAAAAAGTGGACCATTTTTTGCGGCGCGCTCAGCTGTTGCAGGAACTAAAAACATGGCGTTGAGGTTACCCGATGCTTCTCAGTCCTTGGTGTCAGCTAAGGCCGCTAATTTGGGGGGTGCTGACTGCGGGTACCTGCTCCACTTTTCGCGGTGGTTTGGCTCTAGGCGGCGTGCTCGTGTGGATCATCATGGTGGCCTTGTCCATCTCGCCGGCCAGCAGTGCAGGCACAGCTTTCAGTGACCGGGTGATGCAGTCTTGTATTGCCACACGGTGCTCCTGCATGGGTTTTTTCAGTACCCAATCGACCACCTCGTCTTTGTTGCCGGGGTGGCCCACGCCCAGGCGCAGC
>ENA-OFDP01000292-OFDP01000292.1-metagenomes-genome-assembly--contig:-NODE-292-length-23063-cov-5.144515_pt1 | contig 23063 bp, 24 predicted proteins | sample MGYA00153389_OFDP01 | MGnify analysis MGYA00153389 | reverse complement strand
TTATTCGATTAATGATTTAATTATTTTGTTGTAAATAAAAACAACGATTCCTTGTTTCGGCGCAAAAGACCAAGGGGAAAGCCTTACAGAAATGTAGGGCTTTTTTAATAGGAGCTTAACTTAATCGTATTGGTATAAATTTTAATTTTTTATCAGATGCTTAGTCGATAAAGTGCGTTCAAATAATTGCGCTTTTTTGTTCTGATATATTTTAATCATTACTTACAACAAGAAGAATAGAAATGAATATTTGTATCGGTGGTGATTTAGATGGCAGGGTAATAGTGCTTGATAAACCATGTTTTAATGCTAAAAAAGTAAACAAGACAAAAGCAGAAAACTACATTAAGCAAATGTATGTCATACATGGTGACGTCTATTATTTTTGGCGTGATGCTGAGCTTAAATTGTTGGAAGTTACTCAACGTATAGAGATCTTACTGGCAAAGACTAAGCGAAAATCTATTTAACTGTCCCTGATAGTAAGTTTTTTATTGTCTTTATCCGTAAAAGAAATTAGTTTAAATTGAACCAATTGTTAAAATAATTATGAGAACGGAAAAAATGAATAGAAAATTTGAACTACATGTGATTAGCCAGATCTATGACTTTTTAGTTGAAAGAGAGGCGTTTACCTCACTAAACCTTGATCGTAAAGTTACGGAGTTTTTTCGGGAAGTACATGTAGGGCGAGAAGAAGATTTTACAATTCTTGAATCAAATAAAATCTCAGGAAACTTTGGTGAAGTTTCCTATATCAATTTATTGAATGTCCCTAATTTCAACGATAAAGATAAATTTCTGAAATGGGCACATAAAGCTTTAAATTTATAAGTTGTAATAAATCAGTGTAATTTAATAGGAATTGTTTCATTGTTTAACAAATTCAATTACATAAATAATAATGTGGTTACATTATGAACAGTAATTCATCAGAAGGCGGTTAGATAAATACAAATCACAGTGATATGTTTGAATCAAAAGTTCTACATGGATGGAATTAAAGATGAAATTCTTAACTTTGGTGAGCATAGGTGCGGTAGCAAGTTTCTGTTTATTGTTAAAGAGTCACACTACTGAAAATTCATTTCATTCAAACTTCGATAAAGTTGTTCGAAATGCTGTCTTACAGGGATTCATATAAATATAGATGCCTAAGATATATAGCTTTTAAGTACTTAAAGGAGAAATAAGATGATCAGATTATTAATGTGTATATTTGGCCTTCATGGTGCTAGAGAGATTGATTACACCAATGACCAAAAAGAAATTTGTGTATGCCGAGAGTGCTTGAAGAAAGTCAAGAGTCCTTATAAACAGGTATAATTTCTTTTTATGAAAAGACAGTCTAAAAAATCTGAGCATATAACCTCAAATTGGACAACCGAGCAAGATAGTTTCTTAATTGAAAATAGTTTTATGGTGATTGAGCAGCTTATCAATCATCTGCCTTTTACTGAAGATGAAATTATTAAGCGTAAAGAGGTACTAGGTCTCACTAGAAGACATAGACAGATGCGTAAATTTTTAAGCAATCCATCTTAAGAGAGTTCTAAGCCTCTATTTTTTTAAAACGGATCAGACATAAAAGACCCCGTTCGATATCTATTATTCGCGGAGGTTTTTTTCTCTTATGGATGTTGTTATACAACTTTATACACTTAATTAACGTCACAGTTACTTTTATAAAATCTCTTACATGTCTATCCCTAGAATTTGTGATAATTGTTTGCATTTAGAGTCAAATGCATTCTTAATGACTAGAGCATTAAATAGAACAATAGAAGGAGATGGATATGACCTCGCAAGAAGTACTCGTATTTTCAGCCTCAGCATTTGGTCTCACATTACTCATTTATGAGTTTGGACAGATGTCCATGATGTTTAGTTAAACCACCTTCGGGTGGTTTTTTATTGCAAGATATAACTACATCACAATATGGATAGAATATGTAAACTGGTTAAATTTTAGTGTAATTATGAATTTACAATATTTACTGGAAGTTTCGTTTACGTAACAAACGAGTAATTAATGGCTTTGTTGCATAAATATGTAAGCATCTGATTTAAATAAATTTAATTTTAGATCAAAAAATTATCAAAACTTTTAAAATCATATAGTTATGAAATCTTTGTGCAACAAAGCCCTCCATAACTATCAATTTTTTGTCGTAGTGCATTCTTCTCATGCTTTTCAAGTGGTCGAGCATGTTCTACCTCAGGGGATTCAATGGCCTCCCTTACCGCGTAGGTGGGATCGTTATCAGCGCGTAAAGTCACAATTGCATAGCGCATAACTAAACCAATGAATCTACGATTAAGGTTGGCAGCAGACTCACCAGTGCCATGCTTCCCTTGACTTAATACACGTTGAACAGTGTTCTTCATAATGGATAAGATATCTGCAGAGCTAACGTCATTGATTGGCTTATTGCCAATGGCTTTGTAGACATCCTTTTCCATAGAATTATTAAAACGGCCGATATAGTCCTCTGATTTGTACTTCATTCTCTCTTGAACATATTCTTGAGCAATGGCCTTAAATGTATTGTTAACAGCCAATTCTTTTTCAATTCTATCTTTTTTCTTTTCTTCAACAGGGTTCAAGCCTTTAGCAAGTTTAGCTTTAGCCTCGTCTTTAAGCTTACGAGCATCCTGAAGTGATACTGCAGGGTATTCGCCAAAACTAATAGTCCCTTCTTTTCCATGTAAGACAAATTTGAATCGCCAAATTTTTTTACCAGTCGGGCGCACTTCAATATATAAACGTTCAGCATCAAGTATTCGGTAAGATTTTTCTAGTGATTTTAAAGTTCTGACTTTTGCATCGGTGAGCATACGGGTATCTTGTTAATAGAAATATGTTACCCGTTAAGATACCCGTTTTTATTGAGGATTAAAATAGAATAAAAAAGACTAAAATAGAGTGTAAGTTTTGTTTTGTAAGGGTTTTAGTGGTTTTCATTAGATTGTAACGGATTGATACAGACTCATATTATCAGCATTATTCAGGATGACGATTTTCATAGTCAATAACTTCTGTAATTACATAAAATAAGAAATATCAAGATTTATTTAATAGAGAAATGTAGTTATTTCTCGTATAAATCTCAAAAACAGCGGAATTCGATTAAGCTATTATGCGATAAGAAGAGTGGAAAGTATTGTCTATCGGCAATTATTTTTTAAATTTGCCAATTATAATAAAAGGGAGCGCCTGCAAAATGGGTTATCAGAAGATCATCGTTCCTGCGGATGGTAGTAAAATTACTGTAAACGCAGATTTATCCTTAAATGTTCCAAATCAACCGATTATTCCTTTTATTGAAGGCGATGGTATTGGTGTCGACATTACACCAGCTATGAAAACTGTAGTTGATGCTGCAGTACAAAAAGCATATGGTGGTAAACGCTCGATTGAGTGGATGGAAGTCTACTGCGGTGAAAAAGCCAATAAAATTTATGGCTCTTATATGCCAGAAGAGACTTTTGATGCGCTACGCGAGTTTGTGGTTTCAATTAAAGGCCCCTTAACCACACCCGTCGGCGGGGGCATTCGTTCTTTGAACGTGGCGCTACGCCAAGAATTAGATTTGTACGTCTGTGTACGCCCTGTACGTTGGTTTGAAGGCGTACCATCACCTGTTCAACATCCTGAACTGACCGACATGGTTATTTTCCGTGAAAACTCAGAAGATATTTATGCAGGAATCGAGTGGAAAGCCGACTCTCTTGAAGCGAAGAAAGTGATTAAGTTTCTCAAAGAAGAAATGGGCGTGACTAAAATCCGCTTTGAAGATAACTGTGGTATCGGGATTAAGCCTGTATCGAAAGAGGGAACGCAGCGCCTTGTGCGTAAAGCCATTCAATTTGCGATTGATAATGATAAGCCGAGTGTGACCTTGGTTCACAAAGGCAATATCATGAAATATACCGAAGGGGCGTTTAAAGAGTGGGGCTATGAGCTTGCGATGGATCGTTTCGGTGGTAAGCTCATTGATGGCGGGCCATGGGTAAAAATTAAAAACCCAAAAAATGGTAAAGACATTATCATTAAAGATGTGATTGCCGATGCATTCTTGCAGCAGATTTTAATGCGTCCTGCGGACTATTCAGTGATTGCAACTTTAAACCTGAATGGTGACTATATTTCTGATGCATTGGCTGCAGAAGTTGGAGGGATTGGTATTGCGCCGGGTGCGAATATTGGTGGGGCAATTTCTGTTTATGAAGCCACGCACGGAACAGCGCCAAAATATGCTGGGCAAGATAAAGTCAACCCAGGCTCCATTATTCTTTCTGCTGAAATGATGCTACGGGACATGGGCTGGGTAGAAGCGGCAGATTTGATCATTAAGGGGATTTCAGGGGCAATTGAGGCGAAAACAGTCACTTATGATTTTGAGCGATTAATGCCGAATGCAACCTTATTGCGTTGTTCGGAGTTTGGAGAGGCTATCATTGCGAATATGGAATAAACCTAAAGCTAAAAATGATAGAAACCCGCACATACTGCGGGTTTTCTTTTGTTGGCTTGAAAATAGCTCTGGAAATAGGTTTGCAATGTAAAACTAGGTTAAAGGATTTGTGCTTTCAGTGAGTATAGGTAAGGTTAAATAAAAAGGAGAGTTGATTCTTAACCATAATTCATATATGTAATTACAATGAAGTACTTTGATACAGCTTATAGCTTGGGTTTTTAGCTGAGTGATGTATGGTGGTCTTTGTCGAATGTTACGGCAGATGATAAAGGAGTAGTCTCGTGGCTAATCAACAAAATCAACAGCAGAACAATCAACAGCAACGTCAACAACAACCGAATCAACCGCAAGAACAACCAGATCAGCAACAACAGCAACAACAACCCAAACCAAATCAAGGTCAGCAAAAACAGCCGAATCAAAACCAACCGAACCCAGATCAGCAACAACGCTAGGCGTATTGCTATTTTATGAACGAATGTTAAAGGTATTTCAAGGAAGAATCGATCAAAGGGAGTTGAACCAAAGGAGGGCCCTATGTCGAATAATGTTGTGAAAACATTAAAACAGAAGATCAAAGCACGTTTAAAAAAGATCTCTAAGCATCAGTCTAAGCTGAAAGCCTTAGAGAAAAAACTGAAGAAGCGTAAGTAGTTTTACGTGGTTTATTCGAAGCAAAGCCCTCATTTTATATGAGGGCTTTGCCGTTACATATATAAGATATCTTTCAATATATGAGGCATTTAGTATGAAAAGGTAACTTTATCTTATTTTAATATCTAAAAATTAGCTGAGTAGTTGAATCATGTCTCGTTTAGTTCTGAGTGGAGCTATTTTAAGTACAAGTCTGTTGATGAGTGGATGTCAGCCACCCGTTTCGGGTGAAGCAGCAGGTTTGAGTTATCCATATTTATATTGGCAGTTATATAAGACGCCTTTAGAGAAAAACTTAAATGTGCCTGTACAAGGTGTAAGTCATAAGCACATACAGGACACTTGGTGGGCTGCACGTGGTCAGGGCCGAAAACATCAAGGTATTGATATCTTCGCTAAACGTGGTACACCTGTCTTAAGTGCTACATCAGGCATTGTCTTGGATGTGGGCATCAATAGTCTAGGTGGACAAGTAGTATGGGTAATGGGACCAAACTTAAGCCGTCACTACTATGCACATTTAGATGCTTATGCGCCTGATATTCAAACTGGTGATTGGATTGAAGTGGGAGAGGTATTGGGCTATGTCGGGAACACGGGCAATGCCAAGAATACGCCACCACATTTGCACTATGGAATTTATAGGACTGGGAAAGGAGCTGTGAATCCTTATCCATATTTAACTTTAAATGCATTGAAATAACCGAGCTTTAGTATACAGATATAAAAGTTCGAATGCATGAATTGTATTGGTTATAGAAGGCACATCAATTGGGTTCTTTTCTTATATTTACACAGTACATTTGTATTATTTAGAGGTAAGTTAAAAATATCACAGGTATTTAACATGGACGGCCCTCTATAACGCAACCTACAACTCTTTTTCGATTTCCTTCTATGTGAAGGATTAAAAGGCCTCTTTTTTAGTTGTTGGATTGGAGGTGGATGTCCTACGGGTAAAATAAAACAATTGCAGTGTTCCTAAACCGAGGACTCCCGCAGCAAGCATAAACTGAAAGTGATATGACCAGCCCAAATGCTGTAAGGTACTAAAACTTAAGCCACCAACCAGCTGTACCGTTGCAAAGCTGAGTGTCGCCATACTCCACAGTTTTTTATAGGCCAAGCCATAGAGTTGTAAGATGGTGTAGGAGGTGAGAAAAACTACCGCAGGGTTCAATAGGCCTGTGAGAAATGAAGACAGGAGCGTAAATACAGGCGAAAAACTCAGAACCGCAATAAAAACTGCCGCAATATAGACACTGTATAAAATCTTTAAAGCGAGAAAGTTGCCAAATTTACGTGCTAAAGCATAAGCTGTCGCTGCACCCAAAGCGCTGCCTAAGCCATATAAAATCCAGTTAAAATTGATCCAATATAAATTCAGCGTTAAAACATGGCTTAAGTAATCAATCCAAAACAAAGAATGGGGAATATAGGCAAAGGCGCTGCAGGCATAAACAATGAGTAAACTATAGTAAATTTTATTCACTGTATGAGTTTGGGGCTGGCTTGTAGGGATACTGTGTAGTTGCTTTTGGAAAGGGCGAACCAGTATCCATAATAACCATGTAATGACAAATGCAAAGCCACAGAGAATGAACCATACGCTACTGATTGCAATACGGTCTAAATACGGCATAAACAGCGTGGCTGCCAATACGCCAATTCCTATTCCGCTAAATCCAATTAGATTAATTTTAAAACGGTGCTGTAACTCACTGCACTGTGCCACAATACTGGGCGATAGAATCATCAGTAAACCACCGCCGATACCTGAAATGATACGCCACACCAAATACCAAACTTCATTAAAATGTGAAAATGCACAGGCAAATAGGCTGATTGAACCAAAGAGCGCAGCAAAAATGATATAGATTGGCATTTTTGCATTTTGTGGCAATTTCATCGCCCAAAATGCTCCGATCAGATAGCCCAGCAGATTGGCACTACCGAGTAGGCTGGCGAAATTGTGTGACCATTCATAAGCTTCGCGAGTGGACGGCAGTAGAGCGGTATAAGAAAAACGTAAGATGCCAATTCCCAAGCACATACTCAGGCAGAGAAAGAGACTCAGTTGTACGGTGCTTGAGAACGTCCTGTTCATCATAATTTGACTATTTGTTTAAAAAATACACTTGAACTATAAGATGAAATTTACAATAAAACAATCGGGTGATGTCCACCTTTAGTCGAGCGGAGTAAAGGCGCAGTCAATTTAATCAGTATCTTTGAGTTGATTGATATCCACTGCATCACCAATGGTATAAAAATGCCCGCCTGCAACATGATGGATACTTTTCCATTCATCTGCGGCTTCATGGTAGTACCAATGGCCATCTCTAAAAACACGATCATCTGCATAAGCGGCAATGACTTTGCCAATAAACAAGTCATGCTGCTGCTGATTATGCGGTTCAGGAATGAGTTCACACAGAATCCATGCACTACAGCCTTCAACCACTGGAATTGGGCTGTGACCAAACTGAAAAAGTTCGACCCCACATTGACGTAACTTTTCAGGAGCATCATATTGACTGATCATGCCCAGTGCGTAGACCATTTTCAGCTGTTTAAGTGTAGGGACTTGCAGCGCAAACAAACCCGATTTTTCAATAATACTGCGGGTTTTTGTCGATTTATCGAGTACCACCGTCACTTTGGCTGGGCTAAACTCTAGGGCGCATGCCCAAGCCGCGGCCATGACATCGGTGCTTTCATCATCTTGACTAGAAACCAGCACGGTTGGGCCGTGGTTGAGTAGCCGATATGCTTTTTCTAAAGGGACGGGCAGAATGTGAGGATTAAGCAAAGATTGATTCATGTAAAAGAACACTTTAACAGCCGTTTAAATGCTTTATACCACATTCTAAAACTGCCAATTCAGTCTAAATTTGTACATTCAGCGTGGAATATGGCGCAAAACAGTAAGCCCGTTTAAATTTTGATTTATAATTATGACAGCATCATTTAGGGAAACAATATGAATATCCCCTTAATCGTCAATGTCATCATTTTTATTGCATTGCTTTTTTTACTGGGCCGAACCCGTAAAACCGATTGGAGTTTAGCGAAGAAAGTACTGGCGGGTCTCTGTCTTGGTATTGTTTTTGGTCTCGCTTTACATGGGTTTTATGGTACGAATTCGCCTGTACTGCAAGAGTCGGTACAGTGGTTTAATTTGGTCGGCAAAGGCTATGTCAAACTACTACAAATGGTGGTGATGCCTTTGGTATTTGTTTCCATTTTAGGCGCTGTGATTAAGCTGCACGATGCGGGTTCATTGGGTAAAATTAGTTTTATCAGTATTGGGACTTTGTTATTTACCACAGCGATTGCTGCATTTGTCGGTGTGGTGGTGACCAATCTGTTCGGCTTAACTGCGGCAGGTTTAGTGCAAGGGACACAAGAAACAGAACGTTTAAATACGATTCAAACTGACTATGTCGGGCAAGTGGCTGACTTGCAAGTGCCTGATTTATTTCTGTCATTTATTCCGAGCAATCCTTTTGCCGAGCTGACAGGGGCACATCCAACCTCAATTATCAGTGTAGTCATTTTTGCAGTGTTTTTAGGCATTGCAGGCTTGAACCTCATGAAAGCGGATGCTGAGAAAGGGCAAAAACTGTTGTCTGCAATTGACATCTTGCAAGCGTGGGTCATGAAGTTGGTGCGTCTGATTATGATGCTCACTCCTTATGGTGTGTTCGCCCTTATGACCAATATTGTGGCCAACTCTAAAATGGCAGACATCTTAAATTTAGGCGGTTTCTTGTTTGCGTCTTATATCGGCTTGGCGATTATGTTTATCGTGCACGCCGTGATTTTGGCGCTCACAGGTGTGAACCCAATTCAGTTCTTTAAAAAGGTTTGGCCTGTGCTGACCTTTGCGTTTACTAGCCGTTCAAGTGCTGCCAGTATCCCTTTAAATATTGAAGCGCAAACACGACGTCTGGGTGTACCAGAGTCGATTGCCAGCTTTTCAGCATCATTTGGTACGACCATTGGGCAAAATGGCTGTGCGGGGCTGTATCCTGCGATGTTGGCGGTTATGGTTGCACCGACAGTGGGTATTAATCCGCTCGATCCACTTTGGATTTTGACTTTGGTTTGTGTCGTGACCTTGAGCTCGATTGGGGTGGCTGGTGTAGGTGGTGGAGCAACATTTGCAGCACTGATTGTCCTGCCGATGCTGGGCTTGCCTGTGACTTTGGTTGCACTGCTTATTTCAATTGAGCCTTTAATTGATATGGGGCGTACGGCTTTGAATGTGAATGGTTCCATGACAGCAGGTGTTGTGACCAGCCAAGTCTTAGGTCAAACGGATAAGCGTATTTTTGAGCAAGACAATGTGGACTTAAAAGAAGTCTAAGCTGAGAAATATATAGCTTATGAACTGAAAAGAAGCCTATCTTCATGATTAGGCTTCTTTTTATTGGGCTTGTATCCATAAATGACTAAAAACTGTATCTATTTTTTTGCGCAGTTTTTTGCAAAATAAAGCTTCAATTTAGGAGAAAAACGATGAAAATGTATCAAGTCGATGCCTTTACAACTGAATTATTCAAAGGTAATCCTGCCGCTGTGATTGTACTTGATGAATGGTTAGCAGTAGATTTGATGCAGAATATTGCTTTGGAAAATAATTTGGCAGAAACGGCTTTTGTGAAAGTCATTGATGCTGAAAACTATGAAATTCGCTGGTTTACCCCTCAGGTTGAAGTGGACTTTTGTGGGCACGCGACTTTAGCCAGTAGTTTCGTCCTGTTTCGTGATTATACCGATGCCAAACGTATCCAGTTTCATGTGAAAGACTTGGGTGTTTTTATCATTGATCAAGATGTTGACGGCAAGATTCATATGAATTTTCCAATTCGAGCACCGCAAAAGTTAGAAGACTATCCTGCGGAAATTCATGAATTGGTCGATTGTGAAATTAAAGAAGTCTATTTAAACCCACAGGCTTATATTTTAGTGTGTGAGTCTGAGCAGGCCGTTAAGGATGCCAAACCGAACTTAGATAAAATTCGTCAACTGGCAGAAAAGCATAAAGTCAGTACTGCGATTACTGCTAAAAACTTGGATGTTACCCTGACTTCAACGTCTCAAGACTATGACTATATCGCGCGTTATTTCGCACCGCATAAAGGCATCAATGAAGACCCTGTGACAGGCTCCATGCATACAGGTCTTGCACCACTGTGGGCGGAGAAGTTGGGTAAAACCTCATTGATTGCCTATCAGGCATCGAGCCGTGGAGGATTGCTTTACTGTGATATTCAGTCTGAAACGCGAATCCAAATTTCTGGCTATGCCAAGTTATATATGACAGCTGAACTTTACTTAGATTAAGTTGTAATTCTCTTAAATTAAAACTACTGGTGAAAAATAAGCATTGATTAAAATGCTATTTTTCACCAAATTACTATAAAAATAATTTCACTTTCCTCTATGATGTTGAGAATCATTCATATTTTGTCGAATTATTTGGAAAAATAATGTTAATGCGTTTTAAAACATTGAGTTTGTCGGTATTGTTACTTGGCTTTGGGGGCACAGTATGGGCACAACCCGTATTGGTAAAATCGGAACAGAAAATTGAAGAATATAAATTAGATAACGGTTTACGTATTATTCTTGCGCCAAACGATAAAGAAAATAAAGTGTATATGAACATGGTCTATTTGACTGGTTCATTGAACGATCCCAAAGGTAAGGGCGGTTTGGCGCACCTACTGGAACATTTAGCGTTCAAGGGAACTAAAAATGTTCCTGGGGACGAGTTTCAGCGCCGTTTAGATCAATACGGTTTAATGAATAATGCCAGCACGGACTATTATTCAACCAAATATATTAACGTAGTTCGTCCTGAACAAAATGCGATTAATGAGCTGATTCATCTTGAAGCTGAGCGTATGGACGGCTTGGTGCTCCAAGAAAAATATGTACCGTCTGAAATCGCGATTGTAAAACGCGAGCGTGAAGTCCGTATGGATCAGCCTTTTTCAGTGCTCATGGATCAGATGTGGAAGTCCGCTTATGGCAATCAATATTTAGGGCGTTTACCGATTGGTGATTTAAACGAGTTACAGTCAATCAAAATGGCTGAACTGAATAAGTTTTATCGTGACTGGTATGCACCGAATAATGCGGTGTTTGTCATTTCGGGTAAGTTTGACCAAGCCGCTGTACTGAAGCAGATTGATGAAAAGTTTAGTGCGATTAAAGCGCGCGCTGTGCCTGCGAAAGTCAAAGTGCCTGTCTTAGATGCCAGCAAGATTAAAGATCGCCAGTTTGTGGTGAAAAAAGGCAGTAACTTCGCCAAATATAATATCTACCTGAATGGTAAAAACGAGAACATTAAGACTGCGCTGGCGGTGTCACCGTATTTATATACCATGCAACCCAGTGGGCATTTGTACCAAAGCATTGTAGAAACGGGAACGGCGACAGCTGTTCAGTCGACCACATGGTTAGACCAAGATTTTAATATGGTGTTTATGGGCGCAGTTTATGCACCCAACCATGATGTGAAAAAAGTCGAGTCGGCTTTGGTTGCTGGAGTAGAAAAGACACCAAGCTTCAACGAGGTTGAGCTCAACCGCGTGAAGAGCATGATTAAAAATGCCCAAGAAAGCATGTTCAGCAGCGCAACGGCAGTCGGTGGTATGCTCAGTGACTACGTGGTTTCTGCCAATGGTGATTGGACACAATACTTTAAAGATCAGCAACAGTTACAACAGCTCAGCGTTACTGATGTGAACCAACGTTTAGATGACTTTTTAGTACCCGAGCATCGTATTTCAGGCACAATTTTACCAACCCCAGAAGATCAGAAAAAAGCACTTGAACAAGCGGCAGCAGCCACGCTTACAAAAACTTTAGATCAGCAAGCCGTGGATGAAGAACCATTGAAAGATGTCAGTGCGTATAAGGCAGAAGTGGCTGGATATGTAAAAAGTTCAAAGCAATATCTAGAAAGTGCTGAAAAACAAATTCAGCGTGGCAAGTTAAAAAATGGCATGCAATATGCGCTGTACCCAAGTACCACGCGTGATGATAAGACTTATGCCACCATTTCGATTGATTTTGGTACTGCAGAAAGTTTGTTTAATAAAGCAGAGTTATTAGATCTAACTTCTTATTTACTGCTCAGAGCGTCAACTCAATATAGTTTGCAAGATATTGCAGATCATTCGATCGATGCGGGCGGTGGAGCAAGTGCCTCAAGTAATGGCAATGGGATTAATATTTCAATCGTGGCGAAGAAAGAAAAATTTGATGAATTTTTTAACTTTGTTGTAGATGTCCTTAAAAATCCAACCTTTGAACAAAGCCAGTTTGATTTGATTAAGTCACAAAGCTTAGCAAGTCTAGACCGACCGTATACAGAACCTGAAACTGTAGCAGCTTTAACTATTGCTCGTTTACTTGAAACTTATCCAATAGGGGATATTCGACATCACTTCGAGCCTGAATATGTCAAGAAGCAGTATCAGGCCGCAACACAAGCTCAGGTTAAACAGCTGTATCAGCAGTTTTTTGCGATGAATCATGCACAAATTTCGGTGACGGGTGTGATTGATCCGAAAAAGATGAAAAAGACTTTAAATCAGGCTTTTGCAAACTGGAATTCGGTAGCGCCTTATCAGCGGATTACTTCTGACTTTACTGCATATAAAGCGCAGCGTGTACACGCACTGTCAGAGCAGCGTGAGTTTGGTAGCTATCAGAGCATTATGACGTTCCCTGTGGGCACATACCACCCAGATGCGCCTGCCTTACAGATACTCGAGCACATCTTAGGTGAGTCGCAGTTGTCTTCTCGTTTGGCGCAAGAGCTACGTGAAAAGAATGCCTTGGTCTATGGTTTTGGTAGCAGTATTTCGCTGGATGACTGGACGGAGTCAGGAGCGCTGACGATTGATGCGAACTATAGCGCAGGCAAATCGGCTCAAGTGTCTCAGGCGGTGTATAAAGTGTTGAATGAGTTATTGGCAAAAGGCGTTACTGAACAAGAAGTGGAAGCTGCCAAGGCCGATATTTTGAAAAAGCGTGTGACTGCACTTGAAGATAGTCGCAATATCCATAGCATGCTGATTCCTCAAATGAAGCGTAATCGTACTTTACTGGATCGCGAACAGCGTGATTTAGCATTGGCAAAAATTGGCAAAGCCGATGTTGATGCGGTGATTCAGAAGTATATTAAGCTGGATCAGTTGGTTGAAGTAATGGCTGACCAATATGGCAAAGCGCAACCGCTGAAAAAGTAAAGATTTCATTTTTCATTTAAAAGAACCCCTCAAAATTGAGGGGTTCTTTTTGTTATAGCTTTATAGAAATTAGTTTTCTTATTTTTTCAATTAAAGCCGATAAAACTGTTTGGCATTGTGATGGAATACGCGCTCTAAAGCATCAGGGTCATAGGCTGCGACGACATCACTAAATGCATCGATAATATTCACTAACGATGTACTGACCGAATCCATTGGAAAGTTAGAGGCAAACATCACCCGATAGGTGCCAAAACAGGCGAGGGCATGTGTAATCATGGGATGTGCAAGGTCAAAGACTTCTTGTTTAGACGCCAGTCGACCTTCTTTATGAAAGCGATGTCCTAATACAGGCATGAAGAGCCCTGACATTTTGGTATAGACATTTGGACAGCTTGCAAGCTCAGCTAAGTCGTCTTTCCAACGAAAGAAAATATTTTCCCGCGCCGTTTGTGTCATCCCTGTATTTGCACCAATTGGGCCAAATAAACCGGCGGGTGTACCCAAATGATCCAGCACAATGGAAGTTTCTGGGAACTGCTTGGCCAGATAAATTACATCTTCAAGCTGTGTCGAATAAACCCAAGCATCAAAACTCAAGTTGTATTGGGACAGGACTTCGAAGCCTTTGAGAAATTTTTTATTGCGATATAACTGTGGCTCATCTGTCCACGCATGGATTTGTTTGTCTACATGAAAAGACGCCATTTTACGAATACCACGAAAGTGTGGTGAAGCTTTATGGTGTAATTTTAGGATCTTTTTAAAGTTACGATCACGTGGGTCAGCTGTTGCGACAATGCCACCCAATTTGACCGTATCCGCACCAAAAGCTAAAGACTCGATAAACTGAGTTTCCTCAACCACACCTTTACCTTTGCTGTGATGCCAACTGGCTTCTACATGCACTACTTGTTCTACTGTGTATGGGCCAGTATCGCGTTTATAGTCTTGGGGCAAATACGGACGTGTAATATGACGGGTTAGACCGATGGTTTCAATCAGGTCTTTAGGTTTCACTAAACGAACCATTTTGTCCAAAAGCTTAGGATGCTTACCCAATAATTTAACTGCCAAAGCCGCTGCATGTGGCGTGTTATAGGGGTCCCACTGGTGGATGTGTGGATCGATGAGTGCAAAGTCCAAATGCTGCATGTTCTTCCCTAAGTCATATTCCTTAGCGATTACCTTACTGTAAATTGAGGTGTTGCAACATTGTATTTCATTTCAAATACGACGAAATGAAAAAAGCCTGCAGAAGCAGGCTTTGATTGATCAGTGATCGTGTTTGTGGTCATGCTTGTTGGCATGAAATTCTTCGTTATGACGGAAACGAAGGTAGTTTTCAAACTGTTCACAGTATTCGTCATAGTTGTCTTCAAGCATCATTTGGAACTGCTGCAAAATATAAGACATCACTTGCTCTTTGGCATCACGCATTTCATCGCCATCTTTAAAGTTATTGGCTGCCACCCACGTGTTAAAACGGGCTGTACCAAACAACATCGCAGCACTCACTTGGCCACGTATTTCAGCAGGTTTCACTTGTGAACCTTTTTCAGTGCGACAAAAATCGTTGGCTTGCTTAATAAATTCATCTGCACGTTCAAAAAAAGCAGCATTCAACGCTTCTTCTTCGGTTACATCTGTTGCTTTAATCTTCTGAACCATGAACTTGTCCTAAAATACATAAATAACTCAGACTGCATTATAGGCAAAGCCTTGCAGAAACTAAACCTTTGCCTTAATCTAAAAATAGCCTAAGCAATAAAATAGAGAATATCCATGCAAGACGCGATTGCGGTACAAAGTTTAAAAAGTGATATTGCTTTATTGCGTCAAAACATTTGGCCACCACAAAATCTAGCCAATGTCGAAGGCTTACCAATCTATTACGGAACGAAAGCGGAAGTTGAGGATTACTACCGTCAGTGGACGGGTTTGATTGAGCGGGCGCAAGACTTGTTCCAACCCTTTATGGAAGATGAGGTGTTGGATGCAATTCATTTACCCAGCCATTTGAACTTACCGCTGTTTTATTTTCATGTCGATCGTATTCGGATTAATAAAACCCGTGCCAAAGAATCTAAAAGTTTTCGCGGTATTGCAAGCCTAATCGAAAAATGTGGGCAGTTTGAACCAGAGCAGGTGCAGGCTATGCGAGCTTGGTTGGACAGCGATGATAATGCCGCCTTGGTTGCACATCGTGAGTTTATTGATCTCAGAACCTATGTCTTTCAGCATGGGCAGAGTGAATATACCCGTACCCGATTTTATGTGAATGGTATTGTGTTAAGTACCGAACCTCACTTTGAATTGGTCGATGCTCGAGACAAACCACGTAAACAGCGCAGTGATAGCTATAACGATCCCTTAGCAGATAACAATACGTGGAAAGTGTACGGAAAGTATCGTTAACTTAGGTATAGACAGGGAATTCACCTATAGAGGAACTTTTCGCTGCTGATCTATATTTTAATTTAAAAGACTATTTCAGCTTTTTGGTTTGATTAAACTGTATCAGCTGTTGTTCAACCAATTTCAGCATTCTATTTTTTTCCGCGGCGATCCATCCTGCGGCAAAACTATAAGCGGCTTCTGGTTCAGGGGCTTGTTGAAATAAGGTGTCTGCAACCACCAAATCATTATAGTGCCCCAAGCTTTCCTGAACTGCTTTGAGTTTTTTTAAATAGGTTTTTAATGCTTTTGCATCGAGTAAAGACGCCACAAACTCAATGCTATAACGCAGTTGTTTGACTTGCTTACGAATGCGGTGTTTTTCCTCATCTTCAAGTTGGCTAAAGTGCTCGGCATGTGTACATATTTTATCATGTAAAACATGTATCACTTTGAGTGCATGCATTTTCAGTTTGGTTTTTGAAGGAAAATCTAGTTCTTGCTCCGTAAATAAAATTAATTCAAGCCAAAGTTGCGTCGTATCTGGTCGTTGAAATAGAGCGCAGACATCAGTGATAGTCTCTGTACTTGGTGGAAGATAGTCTAATGGATAACCTGCCTCAATCAGTTGAGGGCGTAGGTCTTCGTTCAGGGCATCAGTGTCACGTGTTCCACCTAAGGCTTGAAAAATAGTGGTGAGTTCTGCTTTCCAGTGTGGTTGAATGGCGTCCGACCATGCAGCAAAACTTTTCAGTGCACTACGCAAGCGGCGAATCGCCACGCGGGCTTGGTGTATATGCTCACTGGAGTACTGCTGTCGAGCAATTGAACTAGCATTGGGAAGTAAGTGCTGTAGGCAATTGGCCAGTATGCTTTGTAGAGCCTCAACTTCGCTTGAACTTCTGTTCAGTACAAGAGGTATTTGATACTGCGCAGAAAAGGAACTTTGCTGACGAACGGCCTGAAGGCCATAGTCTGACTTGCTATGTGTGTCGAGACTTAGTTGGTATTTTTGAACCCAAGGTCGTATAAATGCGATCAAATCCTCTGTTGATCCTTGTTTTAATTCAAATTCGATCTCGAAAATATCAACACTGTTTTGTTCTTTAAAAATTTTGCCAATATCGAGAGCAATTTCAACTGTACTGCTTCCAACATCCTGCAAAACGCGTAAACGTTGGATGTTGGTTTCAAAGAGCAATTCAAGGGTTGGAAGTGGAAGCCCCAAAGCGCGTTTTAATTTTTTGTAGATAGCGGAATAATCTTTATAGTTATCTAAGTCGAGTCTAGTCGTTTCAGGTGGCGCTATATCAAATTCAAGTTCCAAGCGACTCAATACTTTTGCGGTATCCACTGCTTTGAAAGTTTGTTTCCATTCATCATTTTCCTGCCGACGTCGAATCGCGATGCAATGCTTAGCAAGTGTTTGATCCGCTGTATCAAAGTATTGGGCTGCTAAATGAATCGGCTCAGCCTTGAGCAGTGTAAAGGCTTTTTGCAAGGCCTTACGCTTCTTAACTGGAACTTGAAACTTAAACTCAATCTCTTGCATAGCCCTGACTCATGACAACCTACGTTTTACTATATGCTAAATTGAGTAAAAAAAGACCAGATTTGAATAGGTATAAGCTAAAAGAGCAGAAATAGTGGGCTAGATGTCACTTTTAAAATGAGATGGTGGTTAGAAATATCCAGAGTTAATAAGTACAGATGGTTACTTCGAAGTGATAATAAATTTACATTGAGTAGGAATGTATAGGCTTACTTTTTAAGAATAAAATGAATATAAAGCCTGTATTGTTTTGATAATAGGCCATTTTGTCATAGATAAATTAGTGGTTTGAAGCGACCAACCATGATTTTCTATCATGGTTTTAGGTCTTATCAGGCTTTGTGGGGGACGATAGCAGTCATGTATTTAACATGACTGCTTTGGTATACAGAGCGTTATTTTAAGAATTTACGGCTAACTAAGAACTGTTCTGTCGCTTCTAAAAGTTTATCGGCATAAACTTCAAGCTTTGCCGTGAGCCAACCCAAAACAAACCAATCACTGGCTTCAAGTTCAGTCTGTTGAATATATGCAGCTGAAGTCGCCAAGATTTGATATTCATGTGCAGCTTGTTGGGCATCATTCAACGCTTTACTGTATTTCTGCAAATTTTTCACATCATAAATTGATGTTAAAATAGGAAAGCTAAACTTCAATTCCTTAATTTTCTGCGCCAATACATCTAAGCTTTCAAAGTGGCTAATATCTGCAGCATTTAAGCTTTCTTGTAGCTGTCGATATTGGTTTTGCAGGGTATTGTGTGCATAGGTTTTTAAATCCTGCTTTTGCACCTGATCATGTGAACTTAAACTAAAGGTCAATAATTCAAGATAATGATGGACGTTCTGCGTCGATTTAACTAAATTTCCAAGCTTTTCTTGAGCATATAAAATGTCTTTGGCAAGATTTTCTGTAGTGGTTGGATTCTGAAGAAAAGCGCCTAGGGTACTTTGCATATGCTGCAAATGTTGTAAATGATCAAACTGATGCTTAAATGCAGCAAGTTGCATCGCCCATTTATCAGAAATATTGCTATTCCAGTCCTTAAACAAAGCTAAGGTCAGTTGTAAGTGCTCTAAAGCGGTTTGTGCCTGATCAATATGGCTTTGCTCAGCAACACCTGCTGAAATTGCAGCAATATTCGGCAGTAAATGCTGCATTTGCTGACCAATCAACAAACTCAGGTTATGTGCCGCACTTTCTTTTTTCGATAAGACAAACTCTTTTTCAAAACGTGCTGGACTTACGGTTTGCTCAAGTGCCAGTAGATTACCCATTTCGGCTTTGCTGCGGACATCTAACCACAGTTGATACTTCTTCACCCATTCAAAACTAAAGGCCAAAAGCGACTGAACAGAGCCCGATTTGAGTTCGAATTCTACCTCATGGATGGTCTGTTCTCGACCAGATGCACGAACCACACCAACATCCAAACAGACTTCAATTTCAGCGTCTTCAAACTGAATGACGCGATAGGTGCGTTGAATGTCCGTTTCAAAGGTGAGTTTTAACGCAGCCGCGTCAACTCCTAAAGCTTGGGTTAAAATCTGTTGAGCCTCTGGAATAGCTTCATAAATGCTTAAGTCCAGTTCAGGAGATGACTCTAACTCACCCAAATTATGATTATGTTCAAAACGGTGTAAATGACTTTTACCTGCGGCTTTGAGTGTTTGAATCCAGCAAGCACCTTCAAGACGCTGACGCAAAGCAGCGCCGTGTTGGGCCAAGAGGCGATCAGGCGTGTCAAAATACTGGGCTTGAAGTTGAATCGTTTCAGATTTTTTAGGATCTAAAGCTTTAAGAAGGGCGGTACGTCGTGCTTCGCTAATCTGAAATTTTAATTCAATTTCAACCATGAAAAATTCCTAATTTGAGGGGCTAGGTCAGTGCCAAGCCTTTATGTATTTAGATGCATGATCTGTAGTTTGTTTTTATGTGCGCTAAAGGCACACCAATCGACCACTGGATTGTAGCGAAAAAGAGACAGTATGTAAGACTTGACGACACAATAAAACAAAGTTGCAGCATGAGATTGATCAAAAACAATTCTGTTTTTAGTAGACGCGCGCCCAGAGGCGATTTCACTTTGCAGATTGCATATTTTCAGCTATGTTGGTAAAAAACATTAGGATGATGACAGATGAATGCGCAGGTTGAACCGAAACAGGAACACGATGCTGAACCAAATTTTCAGTTGCCGATTAAGGACTATCACCAGTTTTATCGTTTTTATCTAACAGAACACCGCAACATCATGAGTCGTCGGTTACATGTCGCGGGCAGTTCGATTGGGCTGTACTTTTTCTCTAAAGCCATACTTAAACGCAAACCGCGTTATTTTATATACGGCTTAGTCTCTGGCTATGCCTGTGCGTGGGTAGGTCATTTTGTTTTTGAAAAAAATAAGCCAGCCAGTTTTAAACAGCCTTTGTATAGTTTTATTTCTGACTGGCGCATGTTTTCCGATGTTTTACGTGGAAATTTAAGCTTACAAGATCGTGCCTTGGATAAAATTCCAAGTTAGTGAAGCACTTTGTGACTTCCTCATAAAAGTTTTATGAAAAGCTTGAAATTAACAGTTGCAAAGTATGAGTTAATGTTCTAATAATGAGGTCGTTGATTATATTTTCATCAAATAATATATAAGTGCTTTGAACTTTAAAGTGCTTTTAGTTTTCCAAGCCTAGAGCGACCTTCTCTAGGCTTTTTTTATGTGGATTTTAAATAAAATATGCGGCTTTTTAGCTTTTATGATGTTGTTCAAACACCACTGGTTTAAAAAGCTAAAAAGCCGTATCAGATCGCTGAGTGTCTCTTATTCTTGTTATAAAGTTGTTATTTTTATTTTATTCTTGTTGCTTTCTGTATCCATTAAACTGCGAAAGCGGTGGGGCGACTATCACTGAAAATAGGTATTTTTATATAGCTTGGGCTTGGTCGCGGGATTTTTGTACAAAGCAAAGCATTTTCATTCCCAACTCATTAAAGCATCAGTCGCCTTTAGCTTTATAATAGAACAACATAACCCAAAGGTAGAGTTAAATGCGCGGTTTATATTTAATTACAAATGATGATCCTTTAGAGCTACTTTTGGCTAAATTAGAAGGTGCAATGGCAACACGTGAAGTTGCCATTTTGCAGTATCGCCGTAAAAAAGTACCCAAAGAAGAACAGGCTTACGAAGTTGAGTATATGAAAGCGATGTGCGCTGAGTATCGTGTTCCTTTTGTGATCAATGATGACTTAGAAATGGCCGTTAAATATGGCGTTGGTGTGCATTTAGGGCAAGGTGATGGCGAAGTTGCCGAAGCTGTCGCACGCCTGCCAAAAGATGCGGTGATTGGTCGTACGTGTTTGAACTCGATTGAGCTGGCTGAAAAGGCGATTGCTGAAGGTGCAACTTACGTCGCTTTTGGTGCAATTTATGCAACTGAGACCAAGCCAGAAGCTGGCAATATTGGCTTGGAGACTTTAAAAGAAGCCAAAGCCAAATTGAATGTGCCGATTTGTGCGATTGGTGGCTTAACAGTTGAAAATTCAGGTGAAGTGATCGAAGCTGGTGCCGACCTTTGCGCGGTGATTAGTGATATATTAGGGCTATCAATGTCTGCGATTCCTGATCGTATAGAACAGTGGGCTGATTTATTTGCATCTAAAGCTTAAGCGTTTTTAGATGTTTTTTTATTTTTTGAGTTGAGTAACTTCATGAGCTTATCTCCAAAGCAAGAACAATTGTTTAAACAAGCAAGCAAACATATTCCAGGTGGTGTGAATTCACCTGTACGTGCATTTAATAGCGTAGGCGGAACGCCTGTCTTTATTGAAAAGGCGCAAGGTGCATACTTGTACGATGTGGATGGTAAGCGCTATGTAGACTATGTGGGCTCATGGGGACCAATGATTTTAGGTCATGCTCATCCTGAAATTATTAAAGCAGTTCAAAATGCTGCAGTGGATGGTTTAAGTTTCGGTGCACCTACCGTACATGAAACAACTTTAGCTGACATTATTTGCGAAATTATGCCGTCAATTGAGCTGGTTCGTATGACCAACTCAGGTACTGAAGCAACCATGACAGCCATTCGTCTTGCACGTGGTTATACAGGTCGTGACAAGATTGTAAAATTTGAAGGCTGTTACCACGGTCACTCAGATTCACTGCTAGTAAAAGCAGGCTCTGGCTTGCTAACCAGCGGCGAAGGTGAAGCGACTTCGGCAGGTGTTCCTGCCGACTTTGCCAAACACACACTGACTCTTCCATATAACGATATTGCTACTTTGAAAGAGTGCTTTGCTAAGTTTGGTTCAGAGATTGCAGGCGTGATTGTGGAGCCTGTGGCAGGGAACATGAACCTTGTGAAACCAATCGAAGGCTTCTTACAAGCGATTCGTGATGTATGTGATGAACATGGTTCTGTTTTTATCATAGATGAAGTGATGACTGGTTTCCGTGTTGGATTGGGTGGTGCACAAGCTCACTATGGCGTGACTCCTGATTTAACCACCTTGGGTAAAATTATTGGTGCAGGCTTACCCGTGGGTGCTTTTGGTGGGAAACGAGAAGTGATGGAGTGTATTGCTCCACTGGGTAAAGTTTACCAAGCTGGAACACTGTCGGGGAATCCACTTGCAATGCGTGCAGGGATTGAGATGTTTAAACACCTGCGCCAAGATGGTTTTTATGAAAAATTGACAGCGCAGCTAGAAAAACTGCTTGTGGGTTTACAAGCCGCAGCTGATGAAGCGGGTATTGCTTTTAAAACACAACAAGTAGGCGGTATGTTTGGTTTGTACTTTACCGATCAAGAAGACATTACCAGCTTCGACTCGATGCTGAAGTGTGATATCGATGCATTCCGTAAGTTCTTCCACGGTATGTTAGACCGTGGTGTGAACCTTGCACCCTCCGCATTTGAAGCTGGCTTTATTTCAGCTGCTCACTCTGATGAAGATATAGAATTTACGCTGCAAGCAGCGAAAGAAGTTTTTGCAAGCATGAAGTAAGTATTTGTCCTTGCTAAAAAGCCCATCTCATTTGATGGGCTTTTTTTATGATGGGTATTTTGAATAAAAAATACTATATCTCAAATACTTTGTGTTAATTTTAGGAGTACATGAAAAAAATGAATAATTAAATAAGGTGACTTATGATTTTAGATTTTCTTAGAAAGCCTATTCAGCTAAAACATTTTTTGATTTTTATACTATTGTCACCAATCATTATCGTCATTTTGAGCGTTATTGTTAGTGTATTAGAACCAAGTGATATACCGAGCTTAAAAGAAAAACCTTATGAGTGCGGAAGTTTTGGCGATCAGAAAATGCGTATTGATCGACGATATTTATTTTTTGCAAGAGTTGAATATCAAGATGTCAGTTACTGGGAGAAAGGCTATAGAGAACTGCATAATACCAAAGATTGTAATGATCAAATCGGTAACGCCACATTTCTTGTGAAATGGCCTGAGATGCTACCTTCTAAAAATGGATTTCAACTTTCTTCAAATAAGCTAAATGACATCACATTTTCTCTTCATCAACGCACAATTTGGACTGGTAGTCAAGAAGACAAAGATTTTTTTGACTCTGATCCAGTTCTGAAACTGTATTTAAGTCCAGATGGTGCTGACATGGAAATTAACGATGAAGAGATTAGGGTGTGTTGACACTTTTAGCTTAAAAAAATAGCGAAGTAGTAAAATCAAA